>ERZ779877.77-NODE-77-length-110093-cov-37.917120_pt1 | contig 110093 bp, 86 predicted proteins | sample MGYA00511556_ERZ779877 | MGnify/ENA primary metagenome ERZ779877 (study PRJEB29588, sample SAMEA2159338) | human gut metagenome | biome: human gut; feature: human-associated habitat; material: faeces | place: Denmark | collected 2008/2010 ... | reverse complement strand
CGCTGATAATCAATAAGGAATTTTTTTTGAACGGGTAGGGTGACGAAAACAGGAATCAGGAACTAAAATTCTGATGATTTTATAAGCAAAAGATGTTCGCTCAGGCACTCCATTCATTAATCGATCTTGACGGATGTATCTTTTTAAATCTTCTTTAGTCTGGATCATATATTATTCTTAAATAAAGGTAGCACATACGAAATAAGTTTTTTCTTAATAATCGCTTGTGTATAATTATCTAGCACCCGATTATAACAGAAAACCGAGTACTCTTTCCATCTATCTTCAATCTCAATTTTTTTAATAATCTCAGCATAAGTTTCAGGAATCAAATCTTTAGCAACAAGATTCGCATTGCCACAAATAGAAGCATTAAACCCTGCTGTACTGACAATTGGAACAACGCCACACCCCATTGCTTCAGTGAGAGAGTTAGAATGCCCTTCATTTGCTTCAGCAGATGGAAATATGTAATAATGCGACTTACGCAACACATCAGCAATGAAAGAGAAGGGCTTTCTTCCATAAAACTTCACAATTTCGTCCAAACCTTCAGCTTTAATTATGGAATCTAAGTATGACCTATATTCGTCATTATATCCCCCAATAATATCAAGTGAGACATATAGCCCCGCATTTTTAAGCAAGGCAGTGGCCTTTATCACAACATCAACATTCTTTTCAGGAACCACACGCCCAAAATATATTAATCTAATGGTTCGTCCTCTTTCAAGATTATTTGGTTTTACGAATTCATCCATAATATAGTTCGGATAGTAACTTCTTTCGATGTTAAATTTTTCCTTAATAAATCTAACATACTCCAAACCTTGGCATAGTACAACATCCGGTTTTGAAAGCAAGTATTCCACCTTATTCTTATAGTTCTCGTCACCTTCATAATATGATACGACCAATGATCCATTTCTAGGTTCATATATAACTTTATGTCCAAGTACTTTAGCTATAGACACCATCATTTTTTCTTGCCCTATTGTTCTATGATAAAAACCGACGATATGAACCACTGATTTAGGGTGGATAATGCAAAGGAAGGCCAGTTCTATTGGGGCAAGAAACATTCCTAAAATATATTTCACCAACCCGCCTCTTGAAACAGGTCGATTAATATGAATAAGTCTGATACCAGCTTCACGATAAATTGCCATCGTTTTCAAACATCCAGCTTCCGCACCACCGATTCTTTCTGATGGTGTTCCTTTTCCTATCGGAGCGTAAAAAATTATTTCTTTCCGCATAATACAATTACACTAGAGCATCTTTGAGAAAATTCATACTTGCTTCTCTCAATTCAGAAAGATTCCGGTCAACACTATCCCAATCTACTTCCGCATCAATACCATTCATTCCGCCTACTGTATATAGTTTATTTACAGAAGATCCCAATACTGTAATTAATGAATCAATTCTTGAATTACGAGTATTTTTACCCGCAGAAGACCGATAAAAAGTTAAAAAGTTCTTATGAAATATATGTGAGAATACTGTACAATGAAAAGAATCCGTTACGACATACTCCGCATTTCTTATATATTTCACAAACTCATTTGGTCCGACATTATATGGTGCTTCATCTCCGTATGTTTCGTCAATAGCACGAAATTTCTCAAGATGACGGATGCAAATAATTTTAAGGCCTTTTTGTTTCGCTAATTCTGTAGCTTTTGCTCTTGCATCTTCATTCTCAGAAATGAGATAGCAAAACATATAAGGCTCGCTATCATTTATGGTAGATGACGATATTTCTTCTTCCCATTCTTCGCGAGAAAGCAGTAAAGTGGGGTCCGCTACAACTTGAGCTGTCTGATGGGAAAGAGCTTCAACTATTTCTTTGCCTCTCTTCTCTCGTACTCCTATTTTATAGAATCTATCCAGATATGCTCCTGTCGCTTTTTTCTGAAAGTTTGGGATATCTTGCACTCCAAAACTACTCGCATATGCAACTTTACGTACATTGTCATCGACAAAGAGCAGGTTATAAAATTTTGTTGGAAGACCGGAAGGAATCCATACTTGGTCACTGCCAACCACTACGACATCATAATTTTTAGATCCTTTATTTAAAGCATCATACCCACGATAATTATGAAATAATGGCAAGAGTTTCTTTGCCTTATATGCATCTACTGCAGCCGTTCTCATAGCTATATTCTTTGTATAATCCAATGGAACAGATTGATTTGCCACATTTAACTTTCTTCCCAAACCGCATCTATAAGCATTTATCACCCATTTGATTTTATCAAGAATTGTAAATTGCTTAATGTAGTTAATAATCTCCACATCATATCCCAACTGCTGTATTTTCTTAATCATTGCATACCCCTGTAAAGAAGTACCATAATTATTCTGTCCTTTACGATATGCGATAGCACACCCTATCTTTTTATTCATTGCTATTAATCATTAATATATTCGGAAACTTAAGGAATCTCTTTCTATCGTTGTATTGCAAAGGGGTCTCAAATGAACCACCAATCCACATTTGAACAAATCCTAGATTAACGCCTCGAGATTGCAGCAAAGGATACAAATAATCAGACATGAAATTATATTTAGATTCATTCTGCATATTTGCTGTCTCAAATAACCCCGCCACTTTTCCATGTTCTCTAGCAACATGAGTAACAATACGTGCTTTCTCTATAGATTCATCTCTCTTACTAGAACAGCCAATTTGATAGTCGTCATATCCAATTATGTCAACATATTTGTCCCCTGGGTATCGTGCCAAAAAGTCATCTTTTGACGTCCAATTTCTATCTGTACAATAAGCCCACAGAATTTGAGATTTCGGGGCATATTTTTTTATTAGTTTTTCCGTAAAAATAAAGAACTTCTTATAGTCATTTATTGACACCGACGTATTGCCCCACCACATCCATGAATCTTCACATTCATGCCATAGACGAAAAATAAATGGAATCGGTTTACCTTCATTATCAACAAACTGGTTAATAATTTCTGCTACTTCCATGCATTGAGCATCAAACCATTCTCTTGGATGGCTATATTGTGCTTTCTTATTACTCTTTGCCTTATAAGATCCAAAACCACAATAAGAACCACCTTTCGATGTCAGAATCTCTTTAATTACATACCTATGATTCTCTGGATAATACTGGCATTTATTTCCATACCTATACCGACATCCCATGTATTCTCCAAAATCACTATCCACGTATGGATTCTCTAAATGCCAAGAAAATGAAGGTATGGCCTTATTCTCTTGCCATTGTTTTTTCACAGTTTCTATTAGAGCGTTTTTGTTCTTTTCTTTATAATCTTCCGTAAAATAAGAACCAGTAGCATAGTAAAAATCTACAGCATACACATAAGGTGTTTCCCCCGTCTGTTCGCGGAATTGAGAAGTAGAGATATCATTACTTCTTACATCGTACACATGGAATTGGCTAAAATAACTCTTCCCTAAATTTTGAGCGCATAGTAAAAGTCGTCTTGCAGATCTCGCATCAGTCCAACTGTTCCATTGTACGCTGCTAAAATCAGAATCAGGAAGTGCAAACAAATCATTTGCGATTGATACAAACAGGCATAGTAATAAAATAGCTGTCAAGATTTTCTTATGCATATCAGTGAATATTAATCTTTGACTTCAGTCTTGTTACAAGCCACCATAAAGATTTATGGCAGCCAATATACTGTTGAAATCTATTTTGAATATAATCTAGATAGTCTCTTTTTGTTGGTTGACGCAAGTAGTCAACATCATATATTGGTACTGTCATCCTTAATTTCTTGCAGAGGTTAACAAAGGCCCCATTCCGACCTTTCTTTTTAAATGACATTTTTTGTGAGTCAGATACAATTTTAAACGAGACTTCATCAATATGAACTTCACCTGCTTTCTGACAATCTTCAAGAAGGCTAAGCCATTTTTTGTTTTTTACGATAATGCTATTCACTCCTACCTTGTCATCAGAATATGGTCTGATGTGGATATCCCCAAAACAGACATCTGCCAATTCCGCATAATGATCTATGCAAAACAGGCATCTGCGAGGAACAAAGAAACTTCTCAATGGATGATAGTAACTCTGATAGTGTTCTTTATAGACTACGTCTTTATTATAAAGAACACTTTCAGAGTTACTATTAACCCTGATAGTGTTGGCATCCCCTTCGGGGATTTTTACTACCATCTTGCCAAGACAGCCTTCATCTCGATACTGGAAATAAGTAATTTTATCCTTAGGAATACCTCTTTCTTTAAACACGTGTTCTGTTAAATAAAATGAACGACCGCAACTACAATAGATACCAAACAGACCTACCACTTTTTCACGAAGTCCCCTGTCTATATCCATAAGTTTACGCATTCCTTGGATGTGGCATGGAAGGCCAACAACTACATATCGAGAACCAGATGCAGCCTTTATATCTTGAACTGCTCTATTTAAAGTTACTGGAGCATATTTGCTGCTTCTTGCAGATATGATATCTTCACGAGTCGTTGCAATAATTGTTTTAACCAGCAGAGGGCTGTTGATGTCAAATTTTGTAACTATGGCGCCATCTATTTTATTATTCTCAAGCAACCAAATTAGAAATTGACTAACCATACCTCCTGACGCGGAATGAAATCTAACGTCATTATTGTTGGAGTAGCCTGTGAAGCACTTTTCATATCTGCCTACCATTTTATCATAACAACTAACGTCTGACTGATATTTATTTGCAAGACCAACAAGTTCAACACCAAGTCCAGGACAAGCTTTTACACAACGCCCGCAATTAACACACTTGTCTGTATCAACTCTTGGACGAAAGTTACCAGCTATTACTATAGTAGATATTGCTCCTGTAGGACATGCACCTTCGCAAATACCACATCCTGTGCAAAGGTCCGAGTCCAATGTCTTTTTAATATTTGTGCTGTTCATCTGTACCATTATATACATTCATGTAATGCTTCGCGCATACTTCCATTGAATATTTCTCTTTGTACTCATTAATTATAGCTTGTTTTGAAATTTCGTCTCTGTGTTGAAGTGCATATTTGACAATTTGATAATAAGACTCATCTGAGACTTCTTTTGACACAAACCCATTTTCGCCGTTTCTAAGTACATCTTTTATGCCACCAGCAGGAGTACACACGGGAATAACTCCCATTGACATTGCTTCTAAAAGAGATAATGGTAACCCTTCTTTATCGCTTGTTAATACAAAAAAGTCCGCAAAAGACATGTAATCTCCTATATTAGTGCGTGCCCCTATAAGATGTATTTGTTTATGAAATCTAAATTGCTTTTCATATATATCGTAGTGGTCCCCTATTACTATCAGTTGATAGTCAATCCCTTCATTTGAAAGTCGTTGAAAAGTATTGAACATACGGTCATGATTCTTAACAGGATGATGACGAGCCACATGAAGGAATACAATTGAGCCTTGACTTACTCCGATATCTTCAAGTTCTTTCTTCACCAATGAGAGCTTTTCTGTGGTTTTTAAAGACTCTCTCCCATTTGTAATTAAAATGTCTTCTTGACGCCCAAAGCAATCTTTATAAGACTCATGACATTCCTGCGATATAGTTACAGGAATAACCTTACCATTCCTATAAAGCCAATTAGCAATCCTCTTAATAATTCCCTGGGGGTACTGACGTGTCACCAATGTATGAATAGTATGGACATAATTAACTTTCCTACAAAAAAGTACTGGCAAAAGAAGTAACAATATGTTGGCATGTAGATGAACAACATCTGGGCGTTCTTTTTTAATCAAACGATAGACACTCCAAAGAGAAGCCAATCCAAGTCCAGATTTCTTGTTCAAAGCAATGTATTTGACCGAAGGAATCAAATCTTTCTTAAACGAGATAAAATTATTCCCTGCTGTTTCAGACTCTATTACTGATACAGCTATTACATTATTATCTTTATCGGAGGCATATTGATTACTAAGATCCGCCATCAGTCGAGATGCGCCGCCACCGCCAAGATAAAAATTCAATTCAATTATTTTCATCATCACAAAAATTTTCTAGCAATACTCGATAAAGCCTCCAAAAAACGTCCAAGCAATACAAATCGATATCCATGAGCATCCAACACAGTTAGACCTTTATATGAATTGAATGTGTGATAACCCATATGATAAACCCAGCTATTTGGATAAAAAGAGCAATAGTCTTTAAATACAAACTCACCATCAGTTATCTTTAATTCCTGTAATATAACTCCTTTTCCATAGCCTCCATTACAATCCTGAGCAGGACGATATGCCTTATACCTCTGGACTTAAATATCTCACCAGCATTTCGAGCTCGCTTGTTATCGAAAGAAACAGTTTGAATCGGCTCCTTGCTAATGGTAAATCTTTCTGTATCAAACCCATATATATCCAACACATTACCATTTTGATTTGGACGTTGTGTCGTCAAAAGATATGCCTTATTGTCTTCGCAAAAAATAGTAGCATCAGTAAAAGGACGCCTGGCGATAACATTATATGGCGTCAACGAGTCATCAGTTGAATTATAACTATAAATAGTAGAGCATCCTGAGGCTGAGTTTTCTGGCAAAACATACACATTCCCGTCTTTCCGGAGAATAAAAGGAAAAGAGAGGTGTGTAGGTAAGTCGAGCAGAATTTTCGTTTCTAACAGCTTATATGTTTTCCTATCTCTCACTAGTTTAGCGATTCTCCCTCTCATTGTCTTATAGGATAATTCTTCAACTAAACAAATGATATGCTCAGGTGTTACATCCAATATGAAAGGGTCGGCAAACCATTGTTTGCGATTGTTCCCTTTCATATAATTAACTTTCACCGACTTGCTCTGTAAAATCCCATCTAAGGACTCCTCAACGAAAGCAAGATTCCACCTGTTGAACTTTAAATTGTGTATTATTGAACGTAGCGACATATGAAAATGGGATTTACTGACTATCTCCTACTTATAATAAGAATCTATAATATCATTAACTATGGAGTTAATATCACAGCTATCATAAAAAACTTTAGCATTCTTTGAATACTCCTCATAGTTTGCATCAATCTCTTTTACTGCATTAACAATCATAGCCTCGGAATTAGTATCTGTACATATGCCACATTTATTAGCCCCAACAGTATACACCAAACCAGGAATATCATTCGCAATCATAGGAATTCCAAAACCCGCATATTCCCAAATTTTATTTGGGGCACAATAAATACAATTTATATCCTGAGGTTCATATGTTACAAGACCAATATAAGCATTACTTGTCACCTCTAAATGCTTTGGTGATTTTACGAAACCTACGTATTCGATATTGGGATATTTTGCTTTCAATTCCTCATAATATGATGTTTTCTTTCCCATAAAGACAAGCTTAAAACCATTTAATGAAGAAATAGCCTTGCACATTCCATCAAGGTTTCTTTCACGAGTAATAATACCCTGATACAATATAATTTTCTCATCACTAGGTTTCAATAAGTCATTTACTAATCCTCTCTGAATAGGGTGTCGAAAAGGCTTATTGGGTAATACTATAGGTGTCTCTTTCAACCTAAAACTATTTCGAGAAATCCAAGCTCTATTAAACTCACATACAACGTTTACCTGCGCATTTTGGCATAGTGAAATCAATGATTTATGAAGATATGGTTGATCGGTATCTCTAAACTCATAGCACGTCAATATATACTTCCTTCCTTTAAGAATATCGCCCAAACCAACAGCAGTACGTTCATGTATTATCCATAAAATATCATACCGGATAGAATCCAGATCATACTTAACCCTTTTCTTAAAAAGGTTCACAGTTTTTAAATGATTGCGAACTCGAGAAGCAAATCCTTTTCGGGGTTCTAATGTATAATAATGGATAAACTCAAGGTTTTCATTCTTATACAATTCATCCATATCAGGCTCTTCTTCGGAGCATATAACTTTCAACTTATACTTGTTAGTTGATAGTAACGCTTCTACCAAAGACTGAAATGGGGGCAAATAACTAAAATGCCCCTTATACACAAATAAGATTGTTTTTTTATTCATCAATTCAAATGCCATAACGTTCAATTTCTTCGTCATTCAAGATGCGGACGATTCTACTACAAGCTCTTCCATCACCATAAGGATTAACAGCTCGTGACATCTTACGATATGCTTCTTCATCGTCAAGAAGTGTGCTCACTTCCATCATAATCTTATCATAATCTGTACCAACGAGATGCACTGTACCCGAAGCAAGTGCCTCAGGACGTTCTGTGGTATCGCGCATTACAAGAACAGGTTTGCCAAGACCTGGGGCTTCTTCTTGGATTCCGCCGGAATCAGTAAGAACCAAAGTCGCTTTAGACATAAGATGAACGAACTCAAGATATTGAAGAGGCTCTATAAAGAAGAAATTAGAACAAGTGAGATCTTCTCCAAATACCTCATGTATAGGTTTACGCACGTTAGGATTCAGATGCATTGGATATACAAAATCCACGTCAGGATATTTTTCTGAAAGATCCTTCATAGCTGTTACCATCCGTATGAATCCATCGCCAAAGTTTTCTCGTCTGTGTCCTGTAATCAATACCATTTTTTTTCCATCTTGGAGACGTGTAACATCATAACCAGCGTTAAGAAGAATATCATCCTGTTCTTTTGCAAGCATCGCGTCATTATTTAGTTTATTAACAACCATATGAAGTGCATCTATAACAGTATTTCCGGTCACATATACCTTTCCTTGTGCTTTTTCATCCAACAGATTTTTCTCAGAGAGAGGTGTTGGTGAGAAATTAAAAGTAGCTATACGACCAGTAATCTGACGATTCATTTCTTCCGGCCATGGACTATATATGTTATGAGTACGAAGTCCAGCCTCAACATGTCCAACTGGAATCTGAGCATAAAAAGCGGCAAGTGCTCCAGCTGTGGAAGTTGTGGTGTCTCCATGAACAAGCACAACATCAGGACGACATTCCTGAAAAACATCTCGCAAGCCTGTGAGAACACGTACTGTCACATCAGTTAGATCTTGCCCTTGTTTCATTATGTTTAGGTCGAAATCTGGATGAACGTCGAATATTTGAAGCACTTGGTCGAGCATTTCTCGATGCTGCCCGGTGACACATACTACTGTTTTGAATTCCTCGTCGTGTTTCTGGAATTCCTTAACAAGGGGACACATTTTGATTGCTTCGGGACGAGTGCCGAAGATAAGCATAATGGTTTTCATCTTTCAATTATAATATTTCGTAATCAAGACATTTCTTTTCAAATAAGCCTCTGCACAAGGTATGATTGTTAGAAGCATCATATATGAATTCAGATAATTGGCCTCCAGAAGGCTCATTACAAGCAATACAACGACACACATCCTTGAGGTCAAACCAACTTTATGGAATACATTTGCATAGAACAGGAAATACAGCAAAATACCAATATAGCCCATATTGAGGAGTATGGATTGAACTCCGTTTACATAGAACACAAATGCTCCTGATTTTTTTTCATATCCAAATCGCTCCCTTGCATCAGAGATTCCAAAGACTTTTTGTTCTGGAGTAAGTTGATCAAACATCATGTATCCGTTTACTACACGGGCATATCCACTGGTTCCCTCACTTGACAACTCCTCTGTACGATTAAGCATCTGCTGCCCCATCTCTGTATCTGCATATAGATAAATACAACCAACTATCATTGGAATCAAAAGTAAAAACAGCAGAACACGTCTTCCAATACTAGCAGTCCAAAACACAGAAAATACTTTAACAGCGAAAAGAACTGAAAAACCAACCAACGCAGTACCGGAACGCGATGCTATCAAAGTCGCTATCACAAAGATAATCTCTTTAGTGAACATTTTTCTGTTTTCATTTGTTTCAAACCATATTAGAGACAAGTATGAAAGAAAATAGTATGCAAGATAAGATTTTTCCAAGAATATAGAACATGGCATACCACCATTAATATGCTTATTAACAATATCAGCATAAGAGAAGTCCTCATACGTAAATGCTCCTGTAAGATTGGGGACAAAACAGAATTTAGGCGAACCCATGGCGACTACACAGGCCAACTGAATCCAAAAAAGAACGCCAGAAATAATCACTATCCAATGCATGTACTTCTTGAGCAGACCAAGATCAAAACTCATCACCCCCCAAATCAGCGCCAAAACAAAAATGAAAAACACCCATCCACCTGGAGGAAAAAGAGACCCAAAAGAGAAATGATGATTATACATCCACATAAAACATACATATGCAAAAACAGCCCAAAACATATTGGGCAGCACATTTATATTAAAGCTGCTCCTTACAATATAATAAATAGACACAATCATAACTAATGCATAGCCAAGACCAACGGGGAATGGTATTTTATACCAAGCTAGGATTGGCAACAATGCTAATATAAGCATTGACATTTTATTCTGATTAGATGATTTATATGTTTTAATCTTGTCTATCATTTGCTGTCCTCCTTAAAAAATCTATTACAAATCTATTAACAACTTCTCGTTCTGATGATTGGAGACCAAACAAAAATACTACAATTAGTATTATAATTAGATAAGAAATAACTGCAATAAAGAACTCCCAAAAACTTGAAACAACAATAATTGCACGAATACTATAACATAGAGCTGCCGATATCACTGAGACAACACTAATAGGCAATACAACTTTTGTAAGATAATCACTCATCCTTAGATTTATCATTGGATATATCATATATACTCTAACAAACTGAGTGAATAATTCTACAACCAAGTAGACAACAAATACCATGACAGGAGATATATGCAAGAGTTTAAGTAATATGTAGGCGATAGGAACGACTGATAATAGCATTGAACTCTCTACCATCTGTACCTTTTTAATATTTCCCGTTGCATGTAGTGCTATCATTGTTGGATTCTGAAGAGTATTAATTAAACCGACAATTAGCATTATTCGAACAAATTGTGATGTATATTCAGGCACGCTCCCCAACCAAAGTTCCAAGATGTACTGAGTATGCAGACATAAAGGAATTGTAATCAAAAGCATTAAAAAGAAAGAGAAACGACTTGACATAAATACCAGCATATGAAGTCTTTCAAAATCTTTCTGCCCATATGATTTAATTATTTGAGGGTTAATAGCTGTTTGAAAACCTGTGAAAAACATCCGAGCAGCAGCTTGAACTTGAACGGAAATACCTCTAGCAGCATTAACTACAGCTCCGAAAAAAATATTAAGGAGAATATTTAAGCCTTGAGTGTATCCCATTACTGCGACATTTCCCATAAGTGTCCAACCTGCAAAAGAAAGAATATTCATAGAAATCTTTCTATCCCACATAATACGATAAAAACTTTCCTCAAATTTCTTTTTGCAATATATCATATAAATCAACCGATCTATAATCTGTATGATTACATATGATATAGCATACACTATCAACCTATCTATTGGAGAATAAAAAAGAGCAATAGCGACACACAATTTTGCAACAGCATCAAATATTGAAATAGCGGCAAAGGCTGACATCTTCTCATTGGCAATAATAAGTCCATTATATGGAGAACTTAAAATAGTGATTACTGAAGACAATACCGCACTTTGATATACCCAAATAGCAGCGGTCATTCTTCCTTCCGGTATAACCAATTGAGTCATAACAAACCACAACCCTACCGTCTCTGCAAGCAAAAAAATAATAATTGCAAATATCCAATGAATAGACATTATGCAACTAAATAGTTTTTTAACTGAAGATGTGGTTCCCGAACCAATCTCTATGGCCAAAAATCTCGAATTAGCATTTGACAACGACATATTCACAAAATTTAACATCGCTATCACGCCACCAACTACATTGTAAATACCATAATCTTCTACTCCTAACGCCTGCAATACAAGACGAGACGTATATAGTTGAAGTATCAGCGTAAAAAACATCCTAAGATACAAGACCAAGGTATTCTTAGCTAAGCGTTTATTGTTTACTGACTGCTCTGACATTTTGGATTTAGTTTTCCAATATCTTAATCTTAATACTTTGGCTCAATTTTGAAATTAGCCATGAAAAGAAAAATGTTAATACATATATAATTAATAAACTTAGTAAGGAATTTATATCTAAAAAATCTCTCACCAAAATAATAACGATTCCGTGAACAAGATATATTTCATAGGATATCGAACCAATAAAATGTAAAACCGTAACCGTTCCCGCACACCCATATTGACCAAGCAACACCAAGGCTGCGGAACGCAGTCTATCCTTTAAGGCTTTCGCCGTATTTTTTCTGATTCGTTTTTCTTTTGTTTAGACAAGTTTCAGAAGACTCTTGTCAAAGTTCTGAGGCAGTAGATTCGGCAACCGGTCTTCCGGCGTGGTCTTGATGTTGTTCAGCACATACGTCAACCACTGCTGAGGATTCAGGTGATTCATCGCGCACGTCTCAAAGAAGCTGTACTTCATCGACGCGCGCCATGCGCCCATGAGATTCTGAAAGAACAGGGATGTCTTCCTGCCCTTTACCAACGGCTTGAACCCTCGTTCACACGCGTTATTGTCTATCGGCATCATCGGGATCTTCAGATACGCCATAAGTTCCTTTCTCCGTTTTAACAGATAGCCCAACGCTCCAGATATCGCGCTTCCCTTCGGATGCTGATCATATTCGGCTGACGCCCACGATACGAAGGCTGTCCATATCGGCTTCTCCTGCCCCATCCGGATGTCCTTCTTGCGTTTTCCGGTCAAACCCTCCGCCTTGATATACTGTTCCACCATGTTCAACAACGTATAGAACCCCAATCCAATTCTCGACGGCAACGGGGCCTCCGCTTTCGATTCCTCGAACTCTCGACGGGCATGAGCATTACATGCGCACTCCGTTATTCCGTTCTTCTTCAGCCATTTGCTCCAGCCCGAATAACCGTCCTTCTCGAACGCCTTCGCATTTGTCATATCCTTGCACAGCAGCTCCAGGTCTTCGGATGCCCGGCCTTGGCTCAATATGTTTCCGTCCATATCCACACGACTGCCGACGTTGAACAGTGCGGCATTCTTGTCCAGACACACCACATGCGCCATATAGTGCTTGTCGCACTTGTGAGTCTCCGTGTTCACTATACGCACAGGTGAACCGTCTCCCAACAGATACTCACCTTTTATCACATCATAATAGTGCAGGTCGAACAATGGCTCCAGAAGGTCACATGTCCGCGCGTGCAGCTTGTCAATCAGCTGACGGGAGATGTTGAGGCCGTTTCGCCCATAGCGCTTCTCCCGGGTATATATCGGATCGCAATCCGCGAGGCGTTCCACCTCCATCTTGCCCTCCAGTTCCGGTGACGCGAAGCTCTTCGGATATGGACGGTAGTCCTCCACCTTCGCCTGTATCGGAACCGCATCCGGATTCCCTTTCTCCACAAACACCGGCAGCTCATATCTCATCGCCTCGTGCTTCTCCGGAGTCAGCACCAGTTCGTAATGAGCATCTCTGCCTGACTGTTTTTTTATCTCCACATAGCGTGACGGGTCCTTCAGGTATTCCCTAGGATAGAGCACTACCGGTGCGCCATGCTGTGGCAGCGAGCGGAGATATGCCGCGTCCACCATCCGGCATTCCGACTCGGGATCGTCTTCTCCGGTATCCTTTGGCCGCTCCGATTCTTTCGCCAGGCGCTTGAGTTCCATCAGGCTCTTCACCCGGACAACCACTTCCTTGGCCGACTTATACTCCTTCAGAAGCTTGTCGCTGACCTCCAGGCCGTTTCCCTCCAGCACCGAATCTACCAGCGACAGCACCTCGTCATCATGCACTTTCTCACTTGTCGAGCCGAAGAGTTTGCGCAGGCAATAGCGGATATGACGGTCTTTGGATCTGCTGCTTTTCTGGAGCATCTTCGCCGACTCGACAAGGCCTGACACACTTTTCGCGGTCATTTCAGATATGGTCGCTGGCGCCCTATCTCTGAATGGACGATGCCCGCCAGTTCCCTGAACGATTTCCGCATATCCACAGGACGGGAATACACCCTGTACTTCAGGCTGCCGCCCAACTGACATACCTCCTTCCCATCACTCTCCATATGCTTTTACGTAACTCATCAGCTCCCCCGCGTCGTGCATTCCCTGAGGCAACAAGATTCGCACTCCATTGGGGTACTGCAGCTCGATGCTGCCACTTTTGCCGGCATCGTTTGAATTCGCGTCTGACAACACCACATAGGCGAACGCCGGTTTCCAGCCGCGTCTCTCGACCGGACTTGGTTCCTGTTTCTCATCTTTTACGTTTTTGCGCGAAGGTATAACTCTTCAGCAATCACGTCAAGATGGGGTTGCGGGGACGGTTACGTTTTTTTTTTGGGGGGGGTGCTGCAATAAGTTTTTCAATCTTCGGCAACAAGTGGTCTTTTATAAGATAGTCTGCGAGAGTTTGACTTTTGCCTCGGGCTTCTATGCTTTTTTGAAGGTTCAGGACAAATACGGACTCTTCACTATATGGGACATCTGTATTTCGCTGAATAAACCGACTTTCAAGTATAGTGCTTATGGTCAGGACCTCTTTCGGTTGAATTACTCTGATTTTTGCCCAAATGACGTCTTCTGGAATCTTGTCCAGAATAGGGAATGTGAAAAAATCCGGTACGTTATGGGAGGACAAGTCTGGAAGTAGTCTTTGTGCCAAAGCGGGGAGGTCTTCTTGGAATTGGCGTATGACTTCCTGGATGTCATCATTCATTTCTTTGTCGACTTGATTCTCTATCTTAGCTTTTATGTACTCCACTACCCATTTGCTAATTGGCGGGACTTCTGCGCCTATCATTTCAAGAGAGGTTTTGGCCAAAACTGGTATCTTGGTGATGCGCTTGTAGTGGGTATCTATTCCGTTGGTGATGATGGCTTTTATTTCTTCAGGAGCCTTTCCTATGAGAATGCCATAGTGCTGAAGGAAAGTGGCTGCATTGATGTAAGAGGCGTCATCTGTAAGCAATCCCTGTTCCGTATATTGGGCCAGTAGTTGCAACTGAGCCGGGAATTCTTCATTAGTGAATGAACCTATCGACATCACAAAGCGGCTGATAAGCTGCGCTGCGGGGTTTTCCTTTTGCCGTTCGATGTTGAGACGGTATTCATCCCAGCTTTGGATTAGCTGTTTCGCATCCACATTGATTCCGGCAGTAATCAAATCGAATACCTGAACGGAGGCAATAAGAGGAAGACCATGGCGTTCGATATACCTCTTGAAGATATCGTGAATTCTTTCGGCCGTATCATCTATTTCTTTCTGGTTCTCTTTTTCTTCTTGCGGGACAAAGGGGTTCAATTCACAGTCATCGAGATCTATCATGAAGGACTCGGCTGCAGATGCCTTTATATATGCATTTCTGTCGAGACATGTTATGCGGTTGCACTTGTACTCTATAGACAAGCCAACCGTGAGCGCCCAGAGGGAAAGGAGGAATTGATCCAAATCATGATTGTTATGGTATGTCTTTACAGGATTCTCCAGTGACTCGTATATTTTTGAGAAGTGGGCAACGGAAAACTTAAGAATTCTGATGTTGTTGAGGTTCTCTTGAAGGTCTAATCCTATCTTGTTGACATTGACTTCCGGGTCGATGATACTGACGTATCTGGGGGCTGACATCAGTGTGGCGAATTCGCTCCCATATCCTTTTATTAGTCCTTTGTAAATGCTTACGACGTCCGGTGGAAATAGAAGGGTTCGCTCAATCACCTTTTCCTTGAAATCGAGGTAGGATCTGGAACCTTTACTGAAGTATGAGTCGTTCGCTATCAATATAACCTTATATCGCTTTATCTCGACAAGGCCATTGATGATTCCGAGGAGAAGATGGGGCTTGATAGTCTTGACGGCACGCTCTAGGTCATCGAAGATAAGGACAAGTTTGTCTTTTGGAAGTCTTTTAGTGCAAAGAGTAGTATAGGCGTCTACTATACGGCTGACATCAACGAATTGCCCGATAAAGGGAAGCATATCGGCAATTGATTGTATGTCTTGCGTTCCCCTGGAGAGCTTTGCCCTGGTGAGCAGTTTTGAGATTTTTGTGATAGCTTTTGTGTCCTTTTCGTCTGCTGGAGAAAGATTCTCTTCCCCATGCTCTTGAAGGAAGGTTTCAGTAATACGCTTCTCGATATTGTCGAGAGTGCTAAAGCCGAAGAGAGATATTGTGATTGGGAGTTTGTCGCTGTTCTCTAAGTTTTCTTTTAGTGTGTTGTGAATATAGTACGTCTTTCCGCAGCCCCATGCGCCTGAGATCATCAAGGCACCCGAGGTTTCCATAGAGAGAAAGCTCTTTATGCTTTCAAGAAAGTCGTCTTGCGTGTACATGTATCTAATTCTGCTTGGTGTTCGATTAAGTTGCAATTCTATATGAGTGAAACCTAAGGATTTACGGCTGGTCTATTATAAGCGATATTGGCAAGACAGACATTGTATCCTTGATTTGACAGTGTCATAGCAACCTGCCGGAACACAACTTTGCTGAAAAATGGGATCTTCGGACGCTCTGTATTCTTTCCAGTTATAATACCGTACACAATGGTGTAGTCTCCAGGCCTATAGTCTTTGTTTTCTGTAAAAAGCCAATCGCTCTGCTGAGGGTTATCTCGGAGCACAGTGGTCTTCATCTGCTTGTTTACAGCCTTCCTGAACGGTTGCTGTAACAGCATAGAACCTGAGACAAACCCTTGATTGAACAAATGGCTTAATACAGATGAGCCATGGCCTTTCTTTACGTGGATCAAATAATTATCCTGCGTTAGGACATCACAGACTTCTATTGCATTTTGTGGGATTTCTGTCTTTACAAGTTGCTTATCCATCAAACAATAAGAAGGATCTGAATTGGCCAAACGCTCGTTATAATCACCTTCGGTTTCAGCCACTGTGCTATCAAGAAGATGCTTCGGATAAATTGTTGCATTCTTGTAGTAGTCGAGGATCTGTTGATTGTAGTTATCCTCAACTTTGAACCACTCACCTTCATTGAGTAGATAAAGAGAGCCATCATTAGTTATCTCACCATAAAGGCAGCGATAATATGGCCAATCTCCCACCTTGATACCGTTTGCATCCTTAACTTTTACTCTCTTATCCTTAAAATCTCGGACAGTAAGGTCCCTTCGCTCAGCATAGACGATAGTTAACACTTGTTCTATGTCCAAATCATCGTTAACTTGATTGTGACCACCAAGGTGAAAGGTTAGTTGGTCCTCCCAACGTAGGAGTTCGGGTGCTGCCATCCATACTGTCTCAAGATTACGGTTATTGATAGTGTTGACGAGGCTTTCATCGAGTGTTGATATGAGCCCAGGCTCTTTAATAGGTTCAAGGTGGTCTATCCATTCGAAGCGTTGTTTGTATGCATCGGACTTGTACTGTGCATAGCACTTGTCAAGAAGCTCGCTTATAGAGCTGATATCGACTTCTTGAGAGAAGTGAAGCGTGTCTGAACCAGACAGAGTGCCGCCGAAGTCATCTTTTTTTTCAGCTATAGTTTTTGCTGTTATGCTACGAAGGATATCCCGCTCCGTATCAAGGTTGAAGACTTCTAAGTCTGAAAGTTTGCTTGATTGCACCCGCCCTTTAGTGGGGATAGCTTCCATGCTATTTTTATCAACACTACGGAGTTGTTGGGGATCAATGGTGTTTAGTGTGGTCTTGAGGCCGAAGCGTGGTTCTATAGCTCCTGGTATTAGCAAATTTCTTCCATACCCGAAGGCGATGGCAAAGAATCTCGTTCCCTCGGGATAATCGCGTTTGATGATTAGAAGGGCTTGAACAAAGGAGGTTTTTAACTTTGGCGTAGCCCCTAATTGACCGAGGAAGAAGCTTTCTAACCAATCAGGCTCTTTCGGCCTAGAATTGTTGTAATAGAAGTCACCAATCCCGGAGATCTCTATATGAGTGCAATCATCAACCCTTACCATTTCGGCCAAATTGGTGATGCTTGATTTAATGAGTGAGATTGAAAGATTAGTCTTTGCCATGGTTGGTCACTTCTTTATTGTCTTGGATCTTGATTGTTTAATTTATGTTGCTTATCTCTGTTGTGCGAAAAGTAACAATTCATATTTATATGGTTTTTAGACGAATTTTCTTTGGTTTTGTTTGCTCGCGGGTGCGGGGGGCTCTGAGGTCGTACCGGCGGGTGTTTTCTTCTTGGCGAGCGGGGGCGCATCGGGTGTCGAGGGTGGGGGACACTTGTGTTCGATGGCGTTCGGTTTCTTGGAGTTTCTTGCGTTTTCGGTGAAACGCAGCTTTTTTAGCATATTATTTTGATTACTGAGTTATTGGTGTTGTAAGTATCAGCTACAAGTGCTATATAGTAATTAGGTCTTGTCGTTACGACAGAAGCGTCACAATCTATCCTCCTGTCCATTCTTTACACTGCGGAGATCGCAATTGAAATTTTTACGAAAATCTTGTTTGGCCTTCTCAATATCGCTATTCGCTTTGTTTGACGGATAGGAATTGGCTACTATTCTTGCACGTATGTCCTTATTCGACTGGTGTCTGAATTTGGGATTCTTCAGAGTGGCACGCAGTTGATCTATTGCACGCAGAATATCTTTTCCTTTCAGTTCGACAAATAATTCAGTCCAGTCTTCTTCTTTAGCTGTATTATCTTTTCTGACAAGAATCAACTTGTCACATTTTCGTCCTTCCTCTTTCTTTATAATATATCCGTCTATCTGAAATACCGCTGAGTATTTGTCATCTGTCGCAAGTTTATATTTCGTTCCTTTTTCACTTACTGAAACTATTTTGCGAGCCTTCAAGTCCTGCTGCGGAGAGTAACCTTCTCCAGTCAGTCGACTGTAAGTTGAGAGGTATTGTTCAAGATTACTATTCATCTCCATATAAGACCTTGTTACACTGACTGATTTTCTCTTCGACCCAATCCGAAACGCCATCAAGTTGCATTCCGTCAAGCATTTGAAGATCATCATCTACAATGCTTTTGAAAATACCGTCCTCGTTGATGAAATACCCAGAAACGTCGGACGGATTCAAAAGGAGTTTGCTGTCAATGATGCCTTTGCCGGATTCTTTACTTGAAGCTGCAGATGCTGAAAGCAACACATTTATGACAGAAAGAATATATGGGCTATGTGTTGTCAACATAATCATACTCGGCTCAGATTCTATTTTTTGAGCTTCCGCAAGAGCTTTGACCAAACTCAATATAATCAGACGTTGAGATTCAGGATAGAGATTCTGTTCTGGTTCTTCAATGAAAACTTGAGCAGACTGGTATGTGAGTCTCTTGGAATTCGGCTCTTGAATAGCATTCAGATCCGACATTGACATCGGAGCCCTTTTCCCGACTTGTGACATCATATAGTGCGACATAACATCCAAAGGTGTAACAGATTGGATACCACTTGACGCATAAAACGCCGGAGATTCTGTTCCGTCTTTCCTTATGATAAAATCATTTCCTGATTTATTCGCATAACTGAAGTCTCCTGTCACCGATAATTTATATGGATTTGATTTGGTCGAAGGGGATTTAGCCTCGTCCCATTCATAAATGAAATTGAACAATACATCTCTTTCGGTAGCCTTATATGCTCTATCAATGTTCTGAAGGGCAGAAACAAGATTGCGTTCGGCAGGGATATAGCATATTTTGCTATTGTAACGCCTTTGAGCGAAATCTGACTTTCTGCTGATTTTAGGATTCGTACCTCCGTGATATTCGATAGTTATGGTATCTCCCTCATATTCAATACTTGTATTTTTCTTGAAATAATCATCATTGAACCTATGGAATTGCTTGAGTTCCTTAACAAAACGCCCATAATGGGTATATTGGTTAATGATATCATCAGTCGATACCATAATTCGTTTTTCTATCCATCGGCAGAAGCAAAGCACTTTCATAAAAGTACTTTTTCCTGAACTCTGACGCCCGATGAGTACCATAAGAGGAGTGAATTCAATCCTGGTAGAGTCTTCAATCGGACCGAAGTGTTTGATGTGTAATGATGCCATATTACGTAAACATTATCATTTGCTTAAGTCTGTCAGTGTAACAAATTAACGAATTTTCACTCCTTGAGTGCAGGTTCTATGTTAAAATTGCACTGTTTGAGTGCACTATTCCAGACATAACCATTTCCATATAGGTATTACATTGATGTGATGCCCATTGATGTCGATAGTTTGCTCATTGTCTCTGGTGATGACTATTGCGGTAAAATCCGGATAAACGTTCAAGAACTTTTCCAGCGCACCTGTTTCTCGTCTATAGGTCGCATCGTCTCCCAAACTGTAAGATACTTGGATAGCCATTTTGGCAGACGGAATACAAAAATCTATCTCTACGTTTTTATTATAATAGTAAACCTGCGTTTCTTCGGGGGTGTTTCTGTATTTTCTGATTAATTTACATGCTACTATATTCTCCAACAGCTTCGTTTCTCCACTGAAAAGAAACAAGTTAAGCAATCCATTATCCACAATGTATCTTTTCCGGATTGTGGACTGCTCCGATATGGATGAACTCATATTCGGGATAGAGAAAAACAGGTAGGACTCTTCCAAATACTCCAAATAATCTTTCAATATAGGCAGGCTTATGCTATCTCCGCTGGAATCAATAATATGTTTTAGCCTACTGAGGGACGATGGTTGCATCACACTGTCTGCCAATTTTCTTGTGAGAAGACGAAAAGCACGTGCATTGCGCACTTTATTCCGCTCCACTATATCGCCAAGCAGTATCTTCTGACATAATGAATTCAGATACTCTCTCTTATCTTCAAGATTGAAAGATTCTGCAAGGCCGCCATTAGTAAAATAATGATCGAAAGTATTTGATATCTGAGAGCAAGCACCTTGGTCATATATCCAATTTCTGTCCAATTCTATGCCTTTGTACTCTAGATACTCTCTAAAAGAAAATGGAAAAACTTCCTTTGGAATATATCTGCCACCAAGTGTAGTTGCTATTTCACTGCTGAGCATCTTGGCATTGCTGCCAGTAATCATAACTCTATACTTAGAATCTGCAAGTCTTCTTGCAAATTTTTCCCACCCGTAAACAACCTGTATTTCATCAAGGTATATCAGTGGCTTTTTTTCTGGATATAACTCGAAATAGGCATCCAATATTTCTCCCAAACTGTCTGAAGAAATATCTGCCAACCTTTCATCCTCGAAATTTATGTAGAGTATGTTTTCTTGTGTCAGCCCTGGACTCTTAATCATATTCTGGGCATCCTGATACATCATAAAGGATTTTCCAGCACGCCTTAAACCGACAAGCACATAGTTTGCATGAGTATCAAACTGGATTTCCCTTCGAATAATAAAGAATTCCGGAATGGCCTTTTGCTTCTCTATTATTAGTTTTTTTATAATCTGTTTATCCATAAGAGCAAAGTTTACTTTGCAAATATAAGAAAAAACATTAAAGTATATTTAATGGTTTAAAATATCATTTCAAAGTCGTAATGTTTTTAAATACAATTCCAAATTGCTTATTGAAACAATATCCTATGGCACACAGAGCCAAACTCACGCCTTGTGGTCAAGGACGGTGTACTTGGAGTTGTTGGAGATGTACTCGGGGACTATGTGCTTCATGGAGGCTACTACGGCCATGTCGTCGTAGGTGTGGGACTGGGCGATCAGGGCGTCTATCTCGCGGCTCACATCGGACCAGTCATATTCACGGACACAGGCGATGCGGATCTTTTCGTGGAACGACGGCTTCGTCGCCTCCGACTCGCTCAGGACCTCCTCGTAGAGCTTCTCCCCGTCCCTCAGGCCGGTGTACTTGATCTCCACGCCCTTCGCCCCGCTCAGCTCGATCATGCGACGCGCCAAGTCGGCGATGCGCACCGGCTTGCCCATGTCGAAGACGAAGATCTCGCCGCCCTCGCCCTTCGTGCCGGCCTCAAGGACCAGCTCGCAGGCCTCGGGAATCAGCATGAAGTACCTTATGATGTTGGGGTCCGTCACCGTCACCGGGCCGCCGGCCTTGATCTGGCGCTCGAAAATCGGAATCACGGAGCCGTTGGAGCCTAAGACGTTGCCGAAGCGGGTGGTGATGAACTGGGTCTGCCCCTTCACCACGCCGTCACGCTCCGCCTTGTTGAGGCTCTGAACATAGACCTCGCATATTCGTTTGCTGCATCCCATCACGTTCGTCGGGTTCACAGCCTTGTCGGTGGACACCATCACGAAGCGGCGAACGCCGTATTTGACCGAAAGGTCGGCCAGGATCTTCGTGCCGAGGACGTTGTTCTGGATGCTCTCGCAAGGGTTGTCCTCCATCATCGGAACGTGCTTGTACGCCGCGGCGTGGAAGACATATTCAGGAAGGAACGTTTTGAATATGTTCTCCATCCTGTCAGCCTTGGTGATCGACGTCACCACGGTGGCGCATGGCACAGACGGGAAGTCATGCGCCATCATCCGGCGGATGTCGTGCTGCGGAGTCTCCGCGGAGTCGATCAGCATCATCTTCGAAGGTGCGAACGACGCGACCTGGCGGACGATCTCGCTGCCGATGCTTCCGGCGGAACCGGTGATCAGGATGCGCTTCCCACGGAGGGACTCGGCCACGGATTCCAGGTCGACGCAGATCTCGTCACGAGGCAAAAGATCCTCGATGCTGACCTCCTTCAAGGTCGGCGCTCCCTTGATCGCATCATGCTCGGTGTCAACGACATTGTTGGCCGAGAATATTCTTGCGCCGCTTTGCAGGATGTAGTCCTGAAGAGCCGTGTCGTTGCGGAACCTGTCGATCCTGCCCGGAGCGACCAGCACGGCGGCGATCCCCTTGCGGCGGATCACATCCGGCAGACTGGCGTCAACATCGTAGACCGGCTCGCCCATCAGGCGCGTGCCGTTGGCTACAAGCGCCGGATCGTGGGAGATGAAGCCTCGGAGACGGTAGTGCATCGGTTTCTCGCTGCGGATCGCCTTCGCGAGTCCGATGCCGCCGGCGCGGATGCCATAGATGAAGACATTCTTCGCAGCCTCCGTCCGGAAATAGGTGTCATAGACCCATTTGATAGAAACGCGAAGCAGCCACATCAAACCGGTCGCGATGGCTTCCGCAATCAGGATATGCCGCACCTGCACGTGGGCGAACACCCGAGACGGGCAGCTGTTCGTGAAGAAATGGACGGCTATCACCGCCAATGCGGAGCATCCCATCGCCTGCGCCATACGGATGAGGTCGTTGAACGATGAGTAGCGGATGATTTCCGAATATGTCCGGAAGATGGCAAAGAATATGAAGTGGATGCCGACGCACAGCAGCATCAGGTGGGTCAACGGCCAGAAGTTCAGCTGAAGGGCGGTGCCACGGTTGAAGCACCAATAGACGAACACTCCGGACAAAAACAGAATGGCACTGTCCAGAAGCAGCACGCACCAGTACGGGAACGTGCGCTTCGAGAAGTACGACTCAACTATCTTGCGGATCGACAGCATTATGGAAAATAATTTTGATTAATAGGTATTACGGTGAAGTAGGCGGTTAGTCTCTCTCAAAGAGGTCGCGGGTATAGACCTTGGCCCGGACATCGTCCAGGGCGCGGTCGTAGCGGTTGGCGATGATGGAGTCGGCGCGGCACTTGAACTCGGCGATGTCGTTGACCACCTTGCTGCCGAAGAAGGACGTGCCGTCCTCCAGCGTAGGCTCATAGACAATGACCTCGGCGCCCTTGGCCTTGATCCTCTTCATGATGCCCTGGATGGCGCTCTGGCGGAAATTGTCGCTGTTGGACTTCATCGTGAGACGGTAGACCCCGATCACGCATTTCTTCTCGCGGGCGCTGTCGTACTGGCTGTTCTCCGAATAATAGCCGGCCCTCTGGAGCACCTGGTCGGCGATGAAGTCCTTCCTGGTGCGGTTGGACTCCACAATGGCCTGGATAAGGTTCTCCGGCACGTCGGCGTAGTTCGCCAACAGCTGTTTGGTGTCCTTCGGGAGGCAATAGCCGCCGTAGCCGAAGGACGGATTGTTGTAGTGCGAGCCGATGCGAGGATCCAGACACACGCCGTCGATGATGGACCTCGTGTCGAGTCCTTTCATCTCCGCATAGGTGTCCAGCTCGTTGAAATAGCTGACGCGGAGGGCAAGGTAGGTGTTGGCGAATAGCTTCACCGCCTCCGCCTCCGTGGAACCCATGAACAGCACCGGAACATCCTCTTTCAGAGAGCCTTCCTTGATGAGTGCGGCAAAAGTGCCGGCAGCCTCTTCGAGAGCGGAGTCTCCCCTGTCGTAGCCGACGATGATGCGGCTCGGATAGAGGTTGTCATAGAGCGCCTTGGACTCACGCAGGAACTCAGGAGCGAATATGATGTTTGGCACCACCACCCTCATCGTGCCGTCGGCGAGGCGTTCCCTGTACGAGAACCTTTCCCGCACAGAGGCGGTGTAGCCCACAGGGACGGTGGACTTGATGACCATCACTGCATCGGGATTAACCTTCAGCACGAGGTCGATCACCTCCTCCACGTGCGACGTGTCGAAGAAGTTCTTCTTCGGGTCGTAGTTAGTGGGAGCGGCGATCACCACGAAGTCCGCGTCCCTGTAGGCGGCCTCACCGTCAAGCGTGGCGGTGAGGTCGAGTGGCTTCTCGCGGAGATACCTCTCGATGTACTCGTCCTGGATCGGGGACTCGCGACGGTTTATCCTATCGACCTTGTCGGCGATCACATCAACGGCAGTCACCTTGTGGCGCTGGGACAGCAGGGTGGCTATGGAGAGGCCGACGTAGCCAGTACCGGCCACGGCGATCCTCAACTCTTTCAGATTTTGCATAAGATATGTTTTTTGGGTTATGGTTTCGCCGGCGCGCCGGAGGGACCGGTGCGCCGGCGAAGTCAGCAGGCGGATTTACCTGGCTTTGTTGTCGGAGCTGTAGTAGGAGCCGCCATTGTGGCCGTAGTAACCGTAATGGCCATAGGTGCCGTAGTTCCCGTAGTAGCCGTCGGAGGACGCGGTCCCGTTGAGGACGCAGCAGAGTCCCCTGTACTCCCCGTCGCGGTAGAGCGCGTCGAGGTCCGGGAGCATGGCCTTGTCGAACAGCCCGGCCCTGACGACGAAGAGTGTCCTGTCCACATAGTCGTTGATGACGCGCGCGTCGGTGACGATCTCCACCGGCGGGCAGTCGATGATGATCACATCGTACTCATTCCTGAGGACGGCGATCGCATCGGCGAGGCGCCTGTCGGCGAGCAGCTCAACCGGGTTCGGAGGGATGGATCCCGCCGGAAGAGTGTCAGGTACCGTCATCGTGTCCTTCGAACGGACAATCACTTCGTGCACATCGGCGACGATCCCAGCGAGATAGTCGCTAAGGCCAGGCTTCGGCGAGCCGACAAGCTCGGAGAGCGTGGCGTGACGCAGATCACCGTCGATGGCCAGCACACGCTTACCCTTGATGGCAAGGCTGACGGCCAGGTTGGACGACACGAATGACTTGCCTGAACCCGGGTTGAATGACGTGATGGCTACGACCTTGCTTCCTGGCTCGCGCATCATGAACTCAAGGTTGGTTCGCAGCATCCTGAACGCCTCGTTGACCACATTGCGGTTGCCGTGACGGACCACGATGGAATCGGCTCCACTGAGGGTTATCCGCTTTCCGATTGCCTTGGTGGCAGTCTCGGCAGAGAGCGGAATCTCGCCGGCGAAAGGCACGGAGACTCCCTTGAGGTCGCGGCGGGAGCGCACCTTCGTGTCAGTCGCCATCAGCAGATAGATGATCCCGGCAGGAATCATCAGACCCAGGAGAAACGCCATCATCATGATCTTCATGGACTGCGGGGAGACCGGGAATATTCCTGAAATAGGATGCTTGATGATCCTTGTGTTGTAGGCGGTGAACGCCTGCGAGAGCTCGTTCTCCTCGCGTTTCTGCAGGAGGAAGAGGTACAGAGCCTGCTTCACGGTCTGCTGACGCTCGACCGAGAGGAGCTGCTTCGCCTGGTTAGGATTCGCGGCGATGCGCGCGGTGTTCTGGCGGGCGGTGCCCTTGAGATTCTCGTATTTCGTGTTGAGGGCAAGGATCTCGTTGTCTATGGACCGGGAGATCGACCCCCTCATCGAGGCCAGAGCCTGGTCGAGATCCTTCACGAGCACGTTCTCCTCGCCGGAGTTCGCCACAAGGTTGTTCCTCTGCAGGATCTTGGAGTTGTACTCGGAGATGCCGTTCTCGATCGTCTGGCTGCTCAATCCCATGTTGGCGGGAAGCGGCTGGTTGCGGTTGTCCTCCTTGCCGATGTAGTCCTTGATGTATCGCGCCATGTAGAGCTGGTTGCTCACGTCCTGGAGCTGCTGGTTCAGCACCGTGCTCTGCTGCATGTACATCGTCGCTGCGGCACCCACGTCAGGGATCATGTTCTCCGACTTGTAGGCGGAGATGTCGGAGTCCACGCCCGCCAACTCGCCCTCGATCACCCTGAGACGGTCGTTGATGAACACAGAAGTGGAGTTCGCTATCTGGTTCTTGTCACGCACCCAGTTCTCGTTATAGACGGCGATCAGGGTGTTCAGGATGTCCTGGGCACGCTGGGTGGACACGTCCTTGATAGAGAGCGAGATGACGTCGGCGTTCTTGTCGGCGAGGTTCACCTGGAGTCTGTTCAGGTAAGACTGTGTCACGCCGCGCTGGCCCGACTTTCTGACGTTGACCGGCTTTTTCATCGCCTCCCCGGAGTAGTCCTTCGTCTTCTGAACGATGATCCTTCCGACAGGAGTCTGGAGCGTGTCGCCGTAGTGTCCCACGACCGGCTTGCCGCCGACCTTCTCATTTTTATGGATGAAGTCATTCAGGGTGACTCTCCCGCCGTTCTCGCTGACGGTGAATCCGACTCCCACGTTCTCATCCACGTCGAGCAGGTCGGCGGAGATCGGCAGCGACGTGCCGTAGAGCACGTTCCTGTGGAAGGTGCCGTCCACCGTGTAGCTCATGTACAGGCGAAGCCTGGCCACCACCTCGCTCATGATGTCCGGGGATTCGAAGGCGTGCAGCTCGTTGTTGACGTTTGACTTGACGGCGAAGAGGCCCATGTTGCCGAACTCGCCGATGTCCCCCGGCATGGACGCGCCCTTGGTGTTGGACTTGATCTGGATGTCAGCGGAGGTGTTGTACGTAGGGGTTGACCTGAGGATGTACAGGACACCTAAAGCCAGGCAGACCGCCAGGCTCAGGGCGAACCAGTACCATCTGGACAGGCAGCGGCGCACAAGCTGGCTGATCTGCACGGTCTCCTCCTGCTGCCGGGTATTGTTATCCGTGTTGATGTTGTTCTCCATTGTTTTGAATCGCTTTGATGTTATAGTGTTTCTTCACAAGGTTCCAAGGCGGATCACTTCCCCGACCCGGCCCTCGTGGCGATGATCACGATCGTGTTGGTGATGGACGCCGCGAGCGAAGTCAGCGAGATCCAGAACGAGGTGGAGCGGACATTGTTGCCGTTCACCGTGGACTGCCTTGCCCGCACGTCGTTCGGATCGACGTAGATCACGTCGTTCTGGCGGATGTAGTAGGCCGGCGAGGCTATCAGGTCGGCGGCTGAGCAGAGGTTCACCTCGTAGGTCAGCATCTTGCCGTTCTCGTTGCGCAGCACCTTCACGCTCTCGCGCTTTCCGTAGATGGTCAAGTCACCGGCGGTTCCGATGGCGTCGAGAATTGTCACGGCATCCTTGTCGATGGCGTAGCGCCCCGGCTTCTCAACCTCGCCAAGCACCTGATAGTACAGGTTCATGAAGTCAACGGTCACCACGGCGTCCGTCGCCTGCCCCTGCTCATTGAGCTCGTTCTTGATCACGGAGGCGATCTCGTCGCGTGTCAGCCCCGCCACGGCCACCTCGCCGAGGACAGGGAAGTCGATGCAGCCCCGGTCGTCCACCGTGTAACCAGAGATGTAGCCCTGGCTGTAGCCCGACAAGATCGTGCTGCGGGTGTTCTCACCGAGACGCTGCGTCACGTACGGCAGGTTGAAAAGGGCTGTCAGCTCGGGACTCTTGCAGTTCACGATGATCGAGATCTTGTCCTTCGGCCGCACCGTGATCCCCTTCGCGCCACCGATCCGCTGGCCCTCCACCGACTCGAGGTCCTGGAAGTAGCTGATCTCCTTCGGCGTAGAACAGGATGGAACTGCCAAAATGCCTATGGCCAGAAGCCATAACAGTAGTGATATTCTTTTCATATTCATATTCTTATTCTTATGAAAGATTATAATTCGACTATTACTTATCTGTCTCCACTTTCTCCAAAAAAGCGGGAGGAATGAATTTGGTTGCGAAAGCGGCAACACCCTCAATGGTAACTATAAGGCGCCTGTCGTGTTTGATGCGCTTGATGTGACCCTCATAACCTTTGAATATGCCGTCAATGACTCTCACGCGGTCACCTTTGTGGAACTGCGGGCCATCCTCTCCCAGATACTCAAGACCCGAGTCCTTAATGTCGCAGAGCTTTATGAACGGTTCCATTTGTTCATCCGGAATGATCAATGGCTTTTGGGTCCGATGGTCAAAATACGGAGATACGCTGCCTACATGTTTCAGTCGGATCATGTCCAGACTCTCACAAGTTGACCTTATGAAAATCAACGACTTGATAATTGGCTCCTGAACATAATCAAGACCACCATCCGAACATTTCTCCACCAAATGATGAGGGTAGAAATAGCGGATCGCGGCAACGTCCAAGGTTTGTCTCAGCGGTTCAATCCGATTGTGAAAAATGCGAAGCGCATACCAATTAGGAATCGAACTATACGCAAGTCTGATGTCATCTAATGGATTAGACCCATCAAAAGCCAATTGTGTCATTGGTTAAAAACAAGATGCATAAGCAGTTACAAAATGAAGATGCATAAGCAGTTACAAAATGAATACGAAAATTATCCCCTCAGCCTATGAGCAAGGGTAAGCCCTACGGTTGTCAGCATCTTCATACCTGATCTCGAAGAACTCCAATCCAAGAGTGTCATTCGTAACCTGCTTATGAAGCACAAATATAACACTTCACCGAATAAAAAACAACATACTGAATAAGTATTTTATTCCCTCGCAGGCGATGCCTCCCCCCCCCCCATTATCACTTAATAGATTGATAATCAATGAATTATTAATATATCCGATCAAATGCTGTCCAATTTCACCGGTGTAAATGGACCAAAATGAACCAGTCAGGCTCCGAGGATCACACGGGAGAGTTCCTCCGGGGTGTCAACTATGGCCGAAGGAGTGTAGGCTGCGAGTTCCTCACGGGTTCTGAAACCCCAGCTCACACCCACAGTCCTGACCCCGGCGTTCAGGCCGGTCTGCATGTCCACATTGGAGTCGCCCACATAGACGGTCTCGGACTTGGTGACGGACGGAACCTCGGCGAGGACCTGATCCACTATGGCCGGATCGGGCTTGATGGGCTGGCCTTCGCGCTGGCCCAGGATCCTCACGAAGTCATATTCACCGAAAAAGTGGTGGACCAGCTTTTCCGCGCCGTCCTGGTACTTGTTGGAGGCCACGGCGAGGCGCACCCCTGCGGCGGTGATGGTCTTCAGCATTCCGGGAATGCCGTCATACGGTCTTGTGAAGTCGCATTTGTGGGCATCGTAGTAAGGAATGAATATGGAGGCCATCCTTTGGACAACTTCTTCCGTGGACTGTCCGGCGGGGACGGCGACGCGGAAGAGGTTGTAGATGCCGCGGCCTACCATCTGGTAGTAGGCCTCGATGGGATGGGTCGGAAAGCCGCACTCGGTCAGGGCGTGGTTGGTGGCGTTGCCCAGATCCTCGACGGTGTTCAGCAACGTGCCGTCCAGATCGAATATCGCTAGTTTTGTCATGATTCCTGTCATTTATTCAGCATTCTCGAAGCCGCTGTACTCGCCCTTGGACTCGTACGGGACACCGGTCTTCATCCAGGCTGGCATCGGAGCACCTTTCAGGTAGTAGTCGAAGAACTGCTGAAGCCTGATGGACAAGTCCTTGCAGTTGCGTCTCTGGACGAGGTTGTGCGCCTCCTTGTTGTACTGGAGCAGCCATGCCGGCTTGTCGAGCCTGCGGAGATCCGAGAAGAACTCGATGCCCTGATACCACGGAACGGCTCCGTCAGCGTCGTTGTGCATGATGAGCACCGGTGTCTGCACCTTGTCAACATGGAACACCGGAGAGTTCTCGATGTAGAGATCGAGCGCGCCCGGCTCCCACATACTCTTGCCGATCCTGCTCTGACCATGCTCATACTGGCCGGCGCGGGTGATGCCCGAACCCCAACGGATGCCACCGTAGGCCGATGTCATATTCCCGACCGGTGCTCCGGAACCGGCGGCGGCGAACATATTCGTACGTGTTATGAGCCAGGCTGTCTGGTAGCCGCCCCAGCTCTGGCCCTGGATCGCCATCCTGCTCTTGTCAGCGATGGAATATTTCTCGCAAAGGGCCTCGGCTCCGGCGCAGATGCAGTTGTAGGCGCTCTCGCCCGGATGGCCGACCTTATAGACGATGTCCGGAACGAACACGATGTACCCCCTTGATGTGTAGAACGGAATATTCACGGTCGAGCGTGAAGGGGCAGGTGTCCAGAACGAATAGAGATTGTTGGCGTTCTTCTCGTAGAAGTAGATCATCACCGGAAGCTTCTCGCCTTCCTTCACTCCGTCAGGAACGAAGACAAGGCCCTTGAGCGGTGTGCCGTCGTAGGCGTTCCAGTGGAAAAGCTCGGCGCGGCCCCAACGGTAGTCCGCCATCTGAGGGTTGATTGCAGAGACCTTTGTGGATGTCTTGAAATTGTCGTCAGTATAATAAAGGTCATAGCAGTTGCGGAAGTTGCCCTTCTGATAGAAAAGCCTGTCAGTGGTCATGGTTCCGGCTACATACTTGAAGCTGACTGTGTCAGTGAAATACTCAAGAGTCTTTGCCGGCTTGGCAAGGTTAACACGTCCGAATCCATTCTCCTGACTTTCCTCGTTGAACACACTGAGATAGACAGTCTGCTTAGGGTCAAGCGGTCTGGCCACTCCGCAGCGACGCTCGTTAGGCTTTCTGGTGTCCGGTTTCGGATCCATGATCTTGAAGCGGTTGTGGGTCTGACGGCCCACTCCCCCGGTAAGGTTGACAGCTGACGAGCCGTCAGGAGCGAACTTCCAGATGTCATAGCGGTCTATGATCAGCACGGCATCCTCATCCTTGTACCATTTCGGGGAGAACTCGTGCGCCGGAGCGGCGGTCGGATGATCGTCCTCCTCATCGTAGAACGGAACGCCTGTCCGGGCGGTAAGGTTGACCTTCTCACCGGTCTGGGTGTTGTAGGTGAACCAGTTCATCTCGTCGTTGTCGAACCAGACAAGGTACTTCCCGCTCGGCGACATGTCGAAACGTCCGACGTCAAGCCCCTCCGCGACAACCTTCCTGGAACCGTCCTTGACATTCACAAGGGTGAAGTCGTAACGGTTGTTATAGTCCCAGACAGTGGTGCGGGCATACTTAGCGTTATCGCTGACAAGCACCCATTCAGAGAGTCCTCCGTTCATCAGGCGGACACTTGCGAACCTCGAGATGGTCAGCGGAACGATTTTCCCTGGATTAGCGAGGTCGATTGTCGCTGAATATGTCTTCTTGAGAGTCTTGTTCACATTAAGCCTCTGCTGCGGAGGAGTATAGACCGCGTCCCAGTTCCAGATGTCCAGCTGTGCGGTCTCGAAGTCCACGATCGTGGTGTCCTTAGGAGGACGGATCGCGCCGATTCCGAGGAAGAGACGTTTCCCGTCAGGTGTAAAGTAAAACTCTGTGTTCTCGTTAAGAGTCCAACCCGGGGTGCCTTCAACCTTCGTTCCCTCGGCGATGATCTCTTTTGTTGAATATGCCCATCTGCCGTCCTTGCTGATGACGGTCGTGCTGTCTGTAGCCTCCACAATCGGTCGGTGAGCCTGTCGAACCGTCTTTCCTGTCTTGATCGCTTGAATGCTTGTCAGGTAGAGGGCCTGGCACTTGTTGCGGTTCTTGCTCTTGTCCTTGGAACCGAGGAAAACCAGCTGGTCCTCAGTGTCGTTCAGAGTCAGGCGGCTGTAGGACTCAGCCCCTTTGGCCAAAGTGTCAAGACAAGCGGGAGCGTGCGCGATCATCACAGCCGTGACGGAAAGCGAATCTTTCTTGTCCTTCTTCGAGGTCATCAGAAGCACGGTGCCGTCCTGGTTGAACGAATAGGCATCGATGTACTTGAGAGTGTCCTTCCTGTCTGTGGCCGGGTTAAGGATGATGAGCCCGGACTTGTCTGTGCCCTTCTTGTCCGAAGTGTCCTTGTAGTGCTTCCAGGTGGACTTATAGGCAACGTAAGGCTTGGCCAGGGCGCCTGTAGTGTAGGAATCCACACGGCCGTATTTCTTGACGGTCATAGTCGTGAGATCAACGGCGGCGAGTGTGTCCTTCGTCATATCCGCGGCCTTCTTCTTGTCGATCTTTTCCTGACGTGTCTTGGCGAACTGAGGCTTGACGCGCAGGTAAAGCCACTTGCCCTTAGGGTCAAGGGACGGCTGCGATCCACGAGGTATGCTGATCTCACGGCATTCCGGCTTGCCTTTCCGCCTCGGGGTCATATTCCTGACATAAAGGGTTCCGTCCCCTTCCTGAGGGTTGACGCACCAGACCAGAACGTTGCCGTCATCACTTTTCTGGATGTCCGAAACGCTCTGCCACGAATCATAGACACTGTGGTCCATCTCTTTCTTCTGAGCCGACGCTTCTGTCACTCCAGACAGGAGAGCGGCAATCGCCAGTAATGGCAATGGTTTGAAATTCATAATATTCTTAAATTTGTTTTTACTTGTTGGATTGATTTGTCACTTCGACAGGCTCAGTGACCTGACTTGCGGATCCTCTCATAGTAATCATGGCGGGCCGGATTCTCAGGGAACCACCCCTTCAACACGCGTTTTTCCTGCTCGAAAACCTCCAGGATGCCCCAGAAGCAGGAAAAGGCGGCGGCGCCAAGAACTGTGGACGCGACTTCATGATTCACGAATATCGAAGCGGCGGAAAAGGCCAGTCCTGCCACGAGCAGGATCCACCAGCTGCCCTTGCCCCAATGATATTCCATTTTGATGACAATAGGATGACATATCCCTATTATAAGAAAGGTCGCCGCACCGACGATTATTCCACTGAAGTTCATGCTTGCTTACGTTTTCAAAACAACAAATTTACAAAATAATATTGACTTCCAAGTCCGGTACCTACGATTCACGATAGGGACAAGACAGTTTACCTACATGTTGGTATTGTGAGAGAAGGCGTCTGGCGGTAACTTTGCGGTCGGATAGTGATTATCGTCACAAAACAAGAATCTTTTAAGCCAAATGAAATGAAAAAGACCCGCGGTCGAGAGACTCCGGGCTTTTTTTTGATATTTTCTGTAACAATCAACGGAAATATTCGTTTATATTGTGAAACGAAAAAGAAACGATGACAAGAGAAGAGTCCATAACATTCTACAAGGAGCACGCCCGGAGGCTATACAACACCAGCCTGCGAATAGTCCGCGACAGCGGCGAGGCCGAGGAGATTATGCAGGACACCATCCTCAAGTTCATCTCATCCGACATCGCTCCCAAAGATCAGGCGCAAGTGGCGATGTGGCTCAGCCGCACCTGCATCAGGAAATCCATCGACGCAGTCAGACGGAAAAAGCGCGAGAGGCTCTTCCTTGATGAATATGCCGCCGACGCTTCTGAATATGACAGCGACACTCCGTTCGAGCTTCCCGGGACTATGGCCGCCGTCGCCCAAGTACGCAAGGCCATAGAGGAATTGCCGGACAACTACAGGCTGGTTTTGAATCTTGTGCTTCTGGAAGGCCTTGACTACGAGGAGATCGCCAATCTGACAGGAGAACGGGAAGGCACTATCAGGACGCAGTACTCAAGAGGCAGGGTGAAACTGGCCGAAAAATTAAAGAAATATGAATATGACAGACTTTAAAGAATATATCGACAATAATCCGGAGATTCTGAATGATCAGGAACTGCCGGCCGGACACGAGGCCCGGTTCGAGGCAAGACTGGACGCGATGCTGGACTCCAGACGCAAGACCTGCCATCGGAAGAGGCTGTTCACGGGCATATTCAGTGCGATTACAGCCGTGGCGGCAGCCGTTGTGGCCGCTGTGATATTCATAGACCGCCCGGCAGAAGGTGAGGTTGATTGGTTCGCCGGAGTGGCTGATGACCCTGTCGCGGTGTATATGGCATATTCAGAGAAAATCGCGGTGATGTACGAAGAGATATTCACAAAGGATCTGGATGAGAGGTGGGAGACGACGGTGGGAAGCATCACCAATGAGAATGTGGCGATGATTGACCAGCTGCCGGATGAGCTTGACGACAAGACCAAGGCGCATATTCTGAAGGAATACTATGGAGAGCTACTTAATGGATTAGATAAAATCAACAAAATAAAAGAGTTATGAAAAAGTTTATGTTTATCGGAGCCGCCGCGCTCGCAATGTTCACCGCGACCGGCTTTACCGCCCCCGTGGGGTATCCGGCCGAATCAATGTATCTGACAACAACCTCAAAGGTTGATGCGGAATACACCACTTGTAAGTTCAACTGCAATGATTTCAGCGGGTTGGAATTAAGCGGGATAGTCGAGGTCAACCTTGTCAAATCAGACTCGTACAAAGTGGAGATCACTCTGCCGAACGTGCTTCAGGAATATCTTCAAGTGTATGTCAATCACGGTATTCTGAAGATCGGGTGGAACAAGAATATTCCGGCAAATCTTCAGAAAAAGTTGGGAAACTGGACGTGCAAGGCAGAAATCGCGATGCCGGAACTAAGAAAGTTGGATATGTCAGGAATCACAAGCTTGAAATGCGATGACACTTTTGATCTTGGGAACGAGGAGCTTTCGTTGGACATCAGCGGGGCAAGCAAGATCAAATCACTGAGTGTCAATGCAAGGAAGTTGGACGCTGAGATCAGTGGAGTGTGCACCTGCAAGTTGTCCGGAAACTTTCCCGAAAAGGCTGAACTCGATCTATCCGGAACGTCCAAAACTAGTTTCCAGATCAACGCCGACAAACTTGAGGTTGACATCAGTGGAGCCACCAAGACCAACATTGACGGGAAGTTCGGCAAAGTCGAACTTGACGCATCCGGGACAAGCGAGGTCAACCTGAACGGGAAAGTCGGCACACTGGAGGTTGACGCTTCAGGAGTATCCAAGGTAAAGGCTATGGACGCCGAGACCGAGAACGCTATCCTTGAGACATCCGGAACGGCGAATTGCAGTGTGAACGTAACCCGTTCCATAATGATCGAGGACGCGACCGGTGTGTCCAGCATCAACTACAAGGCTCCTAAGGATCTTGGTGTGATGATTAAATCGATCGGAAGATCCGCTTCGGTTCAGAGGGTCAATTAATTTCAGCCTGTCGAAGTGGCCGCTAAAGGGCTTGCAGGGAGGCGTGGCAAAGTGTCGCGTCTCCCGTTTTTGCCATAAAGAGGTACTCCTCGTCACTGGCCTTGCGGATTCCGAACGACACATCATCGCCGCGATGAACCTCACGCCGGAAATTGATGTCTATCCTGGTGAACAGCCCGCTTGACAACACGCTCTCCGGCAGGAGGTTATAGAACATCTCTATGTAATGGGTGTTGTTCAGATGCCCGTTGAAGTCACACTCACTGTAACCGACCTCCTTGTGCTTGATGAAATCCGGCAGGAAATCGATTATACGCCTTGGACTTTTGCAAGGAATAGGAATATCCACGTCCGTAAGCCCGAGCTCAGGGAAAATCGGCTTTCTGGTGTGTATGTCGATCACGCACCACTCAGTTGTCCCTCGGCCGATCTCCTCTCCTTCCGCGTCCGTCAACTTGACGCATCTGTTATATGTAAGACCTTTGCCTTTCACCGGCCAAACCTTGACGTTATAGTTGTCGTAAAGGCTTGGCCGGTCATCTATCTCGAAAGCCGAGCGGAGCAGGACCCACGAACGCCCCGCTTTTCTCATCACATCGATTCCGCAGCCTTCCTTGCGGATGTTCTGTCCGATCGCGTTGATGATGCTGCCACAGATGAAAGGCACGGTGGCGTGACCCTGATAGTCTATGTTCTCCGGAGCCACGGAATATTCAAAAGTGTTTATGATCTGTTCCATAATCATTGTGTTTGATTTCTCGTCTGCAAAAGTACCGTATTTGCTCCTTGTGACGAAGAAAGTGTTTTCAGAGGTATGAAAAATGTCACAAAACCCTTGTTTGGCGGAAAAATTGCAGTATTTTAGGGACGAAAATCCAGACTCGGGAATTTCGTCCCGGCATATCACGGGACGGTTTTGACGGGATTGGGACAAGTTTTAAGGCTATGAACACACCATTGAGGGTCTCGAAAGGCTACGCCAGCCAAGTAAAATACGCGGTGCTGATGCCGCTGTTCTTCTTCGTGTTTTGCTTTGTCTATAATCCGTTCTCTTTGTCGGATTTTTACGACATCGGAGGAAAATCGTGGACATTCCATCTGCTGATGCTGTCCTGCATTATGATCGGTGTACTGGCTCTGACACGGCTTGTTTTCTCGTTCCTCTACAAGTATATTCCTTTCAGATGGTGGCATTATGCGGTCTGGTGCTTCGGAGAAGTGCTGGTAACGTCGTTCTTCTTCGCGCTCTACACCTCGCTGTTCTACAAGAAAGCCGGAGGTATGCCATATTTCACGGCTCTTTCCTACTGTTTTGAAGTCGTGTGCCTGACGCTGGTCTATCCATACCTGCTCTGCATTCTGCTGAGGATCATATCCAACAAGAACTACGATCTGGCCAACGCCGGGCAGGCTCCGGAGGAGTCTCTGGTAAAGTTCTACGATGAGCACAAAAGGCTGAAACTGACGATAGACCCTTCGGCCGTGCTTTATGTCAGCGCGGAAGCCAATTATATCAACATCCACTATCTGGAGAACGACCGTGTCAAGACATACCAGCTGAGGAACTCGATGAAAAGCCTTGAGACTGACGCCCTCAAGCACGGATTCGTGCGCTGCCACAGGTCATATTACGTCAATCCTCGCCACATCAAGGTACTGAGCAGAGACAAGGACGGTGTCATCTACACGGAGTTCATCCGCGACGGAGTCGGGCATATTCCCGTCAGCAAGCAGTATTACGACAATCTAGCCAAATTACTGTAAATAACCAAGAATCCTGACATTAGGGTCACGGGAAAGCTGGCCGGGGTTCGTCCCGGGCTCCCCCTCCGGAACCGTCAACCCACGCACCTCATAGAATTTTGTCCAGAATTCAGTCACCCTTCCGGCGCTGTCGTGAAAGGACATCGGAATCGTGCCGAAAACAAAATGCTTATCCCCGCTCCCTGTTACTTTCGGATTCATATCTTTCACATCATCACGCACCACCGCCATTCCTTTCACATTATGGTCACGTTCTTTTAACCTGTCTTTGAAAACAAACGACTTCTGCACGAGTTCCGAACAATAGATCGCGCTGTCACTCGGCATAAATATGTCATCGTAGGGCCTTCCGAGGAACTTTCTCGCATTCGCCACACTCTCTTCAACGTCCACCCCTTCAATCCTCCCCACAAGCACTGACTCCCTATCACTCAATCGGACCAGAAAACTGTCCAACGGATTTTCCACAACTCCATATTCCGGAATAGCCTCAACGACGTTCCCGTCTGAGAAAACCGCGATATGATCGATTCCAAGTCCATCCACCCCGTCCGTCACATCCGTGATGTTGTTCCCTTGGCCATTGACCACGAACAACAGGTCCCCATTCCTCAAATCAGTGATTGTAATGCCTTCCGAGCATGCGACAACGCCAAAGGCAAGCACCAAAAGAAGTGCTTTTTCCAATATCTTATGAAGATAATTCAACATCATTACATTTTTCCGGACACAAAAATAACGAAAACACCCCACACATAAATCATAATCAGATAAATTCAATTGAGTACGACATATTGAAAAAGCTCTTTGGATGATTAAACGTATCGCTAAAGCGGTTCTCCAGAAGCAAGATTAACGGCGAAGGGCGCCTGTGGAAGAATGATTTGCACGCTACGAGCGTGATTAATAGTGAAAAACGCTTGTGGCGGACGTGTAAATCCTCCACGGGCGGTTTTAATGGGGAAACACGCCTGGCGAGAATGGGAAGAGATGATAAGGGAAAGGATACAGAAATGGCCTGAAATCCTACTGGAATCCAGGCCTTAAATTGTTATAAACTATATTCCTGACTATTCAGCGGAATCGTCATCTCCGCCGTATTGAGAGATGTTGTCATCCGGAAGGGTGGTGTCGGCCGGAGCGTCAGCTGAAGATCCTGCAACATCCTCGTTCTCGGTGTCCTCCTCTCCCTCAAGCCATCTCTCAAGAGCCTCGGCATCATCGGTTTTCACCTTGATCTTCACAAGGTTGATGGAATCATCCGTCTCGACGGTAACAGCATAGAAACTGGTGCCGTCAGGTTTTGGATACTTGACAAGGTCAGGGAGATAGTCGCTGAAGCCTCTTGGATATTTCTCATTGAACGCTGCGGCAAGCGCTTCGGACATATTCTCGTAGCTTACCACGTGTCTTTTCTTCTGATCTGGTGCCATACTCATTTATAAAACCAAATAAAACTATATTCTTAACACAACCGCGGCACATCGTTCCGGAATATGAAATTCGGGAATTTCAGGCCATTGCAAGGTGACGGAAAAGGATCTTTTCAAAAGTCCCTCGTTTTCGGGTGCAATATTAAGACATTTTTCCGAATTGAGAAGCAAACACGCTACTATTTTCTGAAAAAAAACGATTTCTGCCGTTTCTTCTTCTCCGGATCACGTTCGACAAACACCGGCTTCATGGTACGCGGGTCGATTCCGGTGTAGTACATGACCGACGAGGTGGTCATCGGAGTCGGGGTGAAATCCTGCACCTGATCCATGAATATTCCCTTCAGGGCGGGATTCTTCGACAGATTCTCCATGTCCTTCATCGTGCAGCCCGGGTGGGAGGAGATGAAGTACGGGACGATGCCGGTCCGGCGGCCATTCTGCGCGCAGATCCTGTCAAACTCATAGCGGAGTCTCTCGAACAGTTTGAACGAAGGCTTGGCGATGTACTGGAGCACCTTGTCCTCGGTATGTTCCGGAGCCACCTTCATTCGGCCGGAAGTGTGGTCAAGAATCAAAGTCTTGAGGTAAGGCTTGGATGTCTCGTCCACAAAGCCTTTCTCATCGAGGAACAAATCGTAACGGATCCCGCTGCCGATGTAGGAATGGCGTATTCCCGGCACGGCATCGACCTTCCGGTACAACTCAAGCACCTGTTTGTGAGAGCGGTTCATATTCGGACACGGAGCCGGAAACAGACAGGATTTCCTGCGGCATTTGTCGCAAAGGTCCGGGTTCTTGCCACGCATCATATACATATTGGCCGTAGGGGCCCCGAGATCGGAGATATTCCCCGCAAAGCCTGGCATCTTGGCCAATTTCTTAACCTCAGCGACTATGGACTCTTGCGATCGGGACTGGATGAACTTACCCTGATGCGCGGCGATGGTGCAGAAATTACATCCTCCGAAGCACCCTCGGTGAGTGATGATGGAATCCTTGATCATGTCATAGGCCGGGATCCTCTTCCCCTTGTAGCGCGGATGCGGCAACTTGGTGAAAGGCAGGTCCCAGAACGAATCCATCTCCTCGGTAGTGGACGGTGAATATGGCGGATTGATCTGCACATAACCATTCCCGACAGGCTCGATGATCGTCGCAGGATGCATCATATTAGCATGAGTCTCAATCAGATGAAAGTTCTCGGCGAACGCTTTCTTATCCTTCTTGCACTCCTCGAACGAATGAAGCACCAACGGCTCCTTGACCTTCCACTTTCCGCTCATAAGGAAAGCGATCTGCGGGATCCTATGGATTTCGTGAATATTCCTCTGTGCCTCAATGGCTCTCGTCAGTTCCAACATCGGCTTCTCCCCCATCCCGTAGCAAAGGTAGTCAGCCTTGCACCACTGCAATATGGACGGAACAAGTTCATCTTTCCAATAGTCATAATGGGTAAGCCGACGGAGCGAAGCCTCGACTCCCCCGATGATGACCGGAACATCGGGATAGAGTTTTTTTAATATGTTCGTATAGACACTGACCGCATAATCCGGCCTCTGTCCGGCCTTGCCTTCCGGCGTGTAGGCGTCATCGTGACGGAGACGCTTGCCGGCAGTGTAATGGTTCACCATCGAATCCATCGCCCCGGCGTTCACTCCGAAATAGAGCCTCGGAGCGCCTAACTTCTTAAAATCCCTGAGGTCATCCCTCCAGTTAGGCTGCGGAACGACAGCGACCCGGTAGCCGAAATGCTGAAGCCAGCGGGCTATGCAGGCCGTGCCGAAAGAAGGGTGGTCCACAAAGGCATCACCCGTGAAAAGGATGATGTCGATGTAGTCCCACCCTAAGGCTTCAACCTCCTTTTTGGAGGTCGGGAACATATAATCCGTTTCGGACATCGGAAATATTCCTACATTCTTTCAGGCAGTTCGATTCCGAGGATGCCCATCGCCTTGCGAAGGACAGCGGAAAGCGTGTCGATCAGCACCAGACGCATCTTGAGCACATCCTCGTTCTCCTCCTTGAGGATCGGCGTGTCGTGATAGTACTGGTTGAACTCCTTGGCGAGGTCGTAGGCATAGTTGGCGATGACGGCCGGTGAATATGCCTGCGCGCCTTCGGCGATCTTAGCCGGGAATGTGTTCAGCAGCTTTATCAAACGGATCTCCTTGGCGCTGAGCTCGACCTTCGGCAGAGGAGAGGCGGCATATTCAATGCCCTTCTCCGCGGCCTTGCGCAGGATGGAGCGGATTCGCGCGTGGGTATATTGGATGAACGGGCCGGTGTTGCCGTTGAAGTCGATGGACTCTTTCGGGTTGAAGAGCATCGTCTTCTTCGGATCCACCTTGATGATGAAGTACTTAAGGGCACCAAGACCTATCATATGATAGAGCTTTGCCTTGTCCTCCTCGCTCATGTCGGCCAGCTTGCCGGACTCGTCGGAAGTGGCTCTCGCCTCCTCGTACATCTTCTGGATGAGGTCATCTGCATCCACAACGGTTCCCTCACGGGATTTCATCTTGCCCTCAGGCAGCTCGACCATACCATAGGAAAGATGGAATATGTTGTCGGACCATTCGAATCCCAACTTCTTGAGGATCAGTTTCAACACCTGGAAGTGGTAGTTCTGCTCGTTGCCGACCACATAGACGTGAGAGTCAAGGTGATATTCAGCGAAACGCCTTTCGGCCGTTCCCAGATCCTGGGTGATGTAAACCGACGTTCCGTCAGAACGGATGAGCAGTTTCCTGTCAAGTCCGTCGGCCGTGAGGTCGCACCAGACGGAGCCGTCCGGATCCTTCACGAACACGCCCATATCCAGTCCCTTCTGAACCAACTCCTTACCAAGAAGATAGGTCTGGGACTCGTAGTAAACCTTGTCGAAAGTGATTCCGAGAGCCTTGTAGGACTCGTCGAAGCCCTTGAGCACCCAGCCGTTCATCCTGGCCCAAAGGTCGCGGACCTCCTTGTCGCCGGCCTCCCATTTTTGGAGCATCTCGTGGGCTTCCTTGAGGCAAGGGGCCTCCTTCTTGGCGGTCTCCTCGTCCATTCCCCCGGCAATCAACTCCTCGACTTCCTTCTTGTAGATGTCGTTGAAAGCCACGTACATATCCCCGACAAGATGGTCGCCCTTGATCCCCGTGGACTCCGGAGTCGCGCCGTTGCCGACCTTCAGCCATGCAAGCATGGACTTGCAGATGTGCACTCCCCTGTCGTTGACAAGGGTGGTCTTGATCACGTTGTTGCCGCTGGCCTTCAGAAGCCTTGACACCGAGTCACCCAGAAGGTTGTTCCTGATGTGGCCGAGGTGCAGAGGCTTGTTGGTGTTCGGCGACGAGAACTCGACCATGATGTTCTTGCCGGTCGTCGGCAGGTCACCGAAGTCCTTGTCCGCAACGATCTCTCCGAAAAGTTCGTTCCAGAAGAGATTGGAGAACAGAAGGTTAAGGAAACCTTTGACGCAGTTATATTCAGAGATTTCCGGTACGTTCGCCTTCAGCCATTCTCCGATGGCGTTGCCCGTGTTCTCCGGAGTGGAGTGCGACAGACGCAGGAGCGGGAAGACGACGAGCGTGAAGTCTCCGGTGAATTCCTTCCTTGTGACGGAGACCTGAAGCGCCGACGGTTCGATGTCGGCGTTATAGAGTGCCTTGATGGCTTCTGAAGCCTTAGAGGCGATAAAAAGTTCCGGGGTCATTAACCGAGATAGGTTTTAAGAAGTTTGCTTGCGGATGGTTTCTTTAGCTTGCGGATCGCCTTCTCCTTGATCTGGCGGACTCTCTCTCTTGTGAGGTCAAGCCTCTCGCCGATCTCCTCAAGGGTCATCTCCTGACAGCCGATGCCGAAGAACGACTTGATGATCTCGCGCTCACGGGTCGTCAGGATCTGGAGAGACCTTTCGATCTCGGTGCTGAGGGACTCGTTCACAAGGCCTCTGTCGGCCATCGGCGAGTCGTCGTTAGGAATCACATCCAGAAGGCTGTTGTCCTCGCCCTCTACGAACGGGGCATCCACAGACACATGCCTTCCGGACACCCTGAGGGTGTCGGAGATCTTGTCCTGCGGGATGTCTATCATCTCGGAGAGTTCCTCATTGGAAGGGCTTCTCTCGTTCTTCTGCTCGAACTGTGAGAGGGCCTTGTTGATCTTGTTCAAGGATCCTACCTGGTTGAGCGGAAGCCTGACGATCCTGGACTGCTCGGCGAGAGCCTGAAGGATTGACTGACGGATCCACCAAACAGCGTATGAAATGAACTTGAAGCCTCTTGTCTCGTCGAATTTCTCGGCGGCCTTGATCAGGCCGAGGTTACCCTCATTAATCAAATCCGGAAGGCTAAGCCCCTGATTCTGATACTGCTTCGCAACAGAAACCACAAATCTAAGGTTGGCCCTTGTGAGTTTCTCCAAAGCTTTCTGGTCACCCTTGCGGATTCTCTGGGAAAGCTCTACCTCCTCTTCCGGAGACACCAACTCCTCGCGGCCGATCTCCTGGAGGTACTTGTCCAGGGACGCGCTCTCGCGGTTGGTGATTGACTTTGTAATCTTTAATTGCCTCATATCTTGTAATACACAAATTTCCCTGACGGAAGGCGCGGAGCCGTTTCCGTCAGGGAAACACTATCCTATAACCTTCATCAACTACTCTTTACTGAATCCGAAGAAGGCTTTTCTACCGTTGGCTGTGACACCTTCGATATAAACCGCCCTCTTTGCGGACTTGGCGATGTTCAAAACATCCTGAGGTGTGCCGACCGGCTGATCGTTGACGTAGGTGATGACCATTCCTTCCGAAGCGCCTGCCTCAAGCATCTTGCCGCTTCCGACGGATGTGACCTCGACACCTTTCTTCAGACCGAACTTCGCAAGAGTCTCCTTGGAAGCCTCCTTAAGAGTCGTGCCGAAGAAAGCGATCTCTCCGTCACCGACCACAGTACCGTTCTCGGTGCTGCTGCCCTGGAATGTGACCTCAAGTTCCTTCTCCTTGCCGTCACGGATGATCTTGACCTTAGCCTTGTCACCAGGATGGAAGGTATTGACCTTGACCTGAACTGCGGAGCCACTCTTCACATCGGTTCCGTCAATGGCCACAATCACATCACCTTCCTTCATTCCGGCCTTGTCAGCGGAGCTGCCTTTCGCAACCTCTCTGATATATACGCCTTCCGGAGAAGAAAGTTTCAATTTTTTCAACATATCATCGACAGAATCATATTTCAGATTCTTGGCAAGACCTTCGCTGAGATCAGACATAGCGATTCCAAGAACGGCTCTCTTCACTGACCCAAAGTCAATCAAGTCTTCTACAACCTTCTTCACAATATTCACCGGCACAGCAAATGAATATCCCGAATATGCTCCCGTCTGTGAAACAATAGCGGTGTTGATGCCGACCAGTTCGCCGGTCTTGTTGACCAACGCTCCACCTGAGTTGCCAGGGTTGACAGCCGCGTCGGTCTGTATGAACGACTCGATCTGGATTCCGCCATTGTTTCTCTCACGAGGATCGTGCGCCATCGAACGTCCCTTGGCGCTGACGATGCCGGCCGTGATGGTGGACCTGAGCTGGTAGCCAAGAGGACTGCCCACGGCCAAAACCCACTCACCGAGCCTCAACTGGTCGGAATCCCCGAACGGAAGCGTCGGAAGTCCCTGAGCGTCAATCTTTATCAAAGCGACATCCGTAGCCGGGTCAGTACCGATGACCTTGGCGTCATATACCTTGTTGTTATTCAGGGTGACCTGTACCTTCGTCGCATTGGCGACCACATGGTTGTTGGTCACGATGTAGCCGTCAGGACGGATGATCACTCCAGAGCCGCTTCCCTGCTGCTCTCTTGTCTGAGGGCCTTCATCCCCGAAGAAGAAACGGAAGAACGGATCCGCCATCTGATATTGCTGAGTCACCGTCACCTCCACATAAACAACAGCATCAACCGCAGCCTCCGCGGCGTAAGTCAGATCCGGATAGTCCGACTGTGCCAGATTGACAGTCTTTGTGACCGTTCCGTTCTCTGTACTTGTCACATTGTCTCCATCATTCACGGTGGCCGCCTTGACGACACCGTATGCCGCCAGCACGCTGAACAATACTGACAGCACCACTGTTAACAAACCTTTTTTCATTTCTGACATATTAATTGAATTTTACAAATATTCATGTCCAAACCTCTTCGGATGGTGTTTCCGAAGCCTTAGGCAAAAAATCAAATATGATGCCATAATATTAAGGGAATATTCGTATATTTGCCTTTTACAGAGGCCACCCTCCGGCGGCCGGAAAACAATGAATTAAAAAACACACGAATATGAAACTCAACGTATCAAGCTCCGAGCTTCTGAAAGGACTGATGGACATCTCCAAGGCCATCCCGGCCAAGTCCGCGCTTCCGATTCTGGAAAACTTCCTGTTTGACCTCAAAGGCAACATCCTTGAGGTCACCGCATCGGATTCGGAGCTCACCCTCAGGACTGAAATCGAAGTGGACACCACCGAAGAGGAAGGCAGGATCGCCGTTCCCGCAAGGCACATCATCGACCTTCTCAAGGAACTTCCTGACCAGCCTGTATCGATCTGCACCGCCAGCGACAGCTCAATCGAGTGCAAGTGGACAAGCGGCAACTCCGTGCTGCCTTTCTTCCCTGCCGAGGACTACCCTGAGATCAAGGGGACGAGCGACGACGCGGAGAAACTTGAATTCCCGGCCGAGAGCCTGATCGAAGGCATCAACAGCACGATCTACGCCACGGCAGATGACGAGATAAGGCCGGCGATGAACGGAATATTCTTTGATTTCGGACCGGAATCCACCACTCTCGTGGCCTCAGACTCGCACAAGCTCATCTGCTACACGGCCAAGGAAGTGAAGACCCCGGAGAAATGCTCGTTCATTCTTCACAAGAAGCCGGCCGCCGTCCTGAAGTCCATCCTCGGGAAAGACGACGGAACTGTTGAGATCGCGTTCGATTCCAGCACCGTCCTCTTCACCTTCGGGAAGACTACCATGGTGTGCAGGCTGATTGTCGGCAAGTACCCTAAGTACCGCGATGTGATCCCTCAGAACAACTCCAGCGTGCTGAAGATCGACAGGGCAATGTTCCTGAATACGGTAAGGCGTGTGGCCGTCTGCGCCAACAAGGCTTCCAACCACATCAAGCTGGATCTCAAGCCGGGACAGATGGAGATCACCGCACAGGATCTCGGTTTCGCCATCGCAGCCTACGAGAAGATCAACTGCGACTACAGCGGTGACGAGCTGACCATCGGATTCAAGTCAACATTCCTCACGGAGATCCTCGCCAACATGAGCTGCGAGACAGTCGTGATGAAGTTCGCCGACGCGCGCAGGGCTGCCCTCATCATTCCTTCAGAAGAGGATGATGAGAGCGGAAAGATCTGCGGAATCCTGATGCCTATCATGGTTTAACCTTCGGAGAATCAAAGCTATGGAACTTTCTCTTGAAAGGCCTCTGCTTTTCTTTGACATTGAGAGCACGGGGCTTAATATTGTCAATGACTGCATTGTCGAACTGAGTTTTGTCAAGGTGTTCCCTGACGGACACCATGATGTGAAGACCTGGAGGGTCTGTCCTTGGGACTACGCCCTCCGCAAACAGCATCCGATCAATCCCGAAGCCAGTCAGGTGAACGGGATCAAGGATGAGGATGTCGCAAAGGAGAAGAAATTCATCGAGATTGCGGCCGAAGTCGTGGATTGGCTGAGAGACAGTGATCTGGCAGGGTATAATTCCACAAAGTTCGACCTGCCGATGCTGTCCGAGGAACTTGAGAGGGTACGTGCCTATTGTATGCGCAGGCTTGCGGATCCAAGGAACACTCCTGAGAACAAGGCCAAGGCCAAGGCAACCCTTGAGGCCACGGACATCGACCTGCACTCCAAGCAGATGATCGACGTGCAGACGATCTACCATTATATGGAGCCACGCAACCTCAAGGCCGCATACCGTTTCTATTGCGGCGGAGAGGATTTCGAGAACGCCCATTCAGCCGAGGCTGACACTATGGCTACATATGAAGTGCTTAAGGGCCAACTGGATATGTACCAGACTCCGACAAAGTACCACGAGCAGGTTCTCAAGAACGATGTCGAGTTCCTGTCCGGAGTCGCCGGCCGTCCACGCACCGTTGACTATGCCGGCAGACTGATTCTCGGCAAGAACGACGAGCCGACCATCAGTTTCGGAAAGCACAAGGGCCACACGGCCAGGGAGGTATATGAGACCGAGCCGGCCTACTTCGCCTGGATCGAGAACGGTGAGTTCACGATGGACACCAAGCGACAGTTCGCACGCCTGAAGGAGCAGTTCGACAAGGAGAAAAAGGAAGCCGCCAAAGCCAGAGAGGCCGAAATGAGCAAGCCACTTGAGGGTGAAGCGTTTGACAGTGCAGTAGCCGGTCTGAAGGACAAATTCTCCGGCAAACTCTTTTAACTGTCGGCGGAATGCGGCATTTCCTGCGGGAAATTGATTTATGAATATAATAGTAAAGACATCATCCGGCCACATCACCGTTCGCCCGGACACAACGTGGGAGAAAGACAACGAGGACTTTTACCCTCCAGAGTTCGTGAACGAGTTGACATATTCCCCCGTCCTTTTCGCCCGCATCCTGAAGCCAGGCCGCAGCGTCGGGAGGAAATTCGCGTCAAGGTACTATGACTCAATCGGTTTCGGAGTCCTCCTCTACCCGGAGAATATGCTTGACGGCACCCCGGAAGGCTACGCCCAGGCCATCTGCCTGGATCATACATCCTTTCTGCCCACGCCGATGTTTTCGCCGCAAAGGCTGGAAGAAGATGGCCGATTCAGCCTCTTCAGAAATGAAGTTGAGCTTTTCACTTTCGACCATCCTTCTTTGGATATGATTGAAGACACTCTCGTGGAAGCCACAAAGCTGCTCTACATCCGCACCGGCGACCTCATCGCCATAGAACTTGCACCCCGCAAGCCGCTGACAATCCGCCCCGATGTAAGTTCTCACATCACCGGCACTTTCGACAACAACGAAATCATTGATTTTCAGATTATTTTCTGAACGACGTTTCGTGATGGCCAGGGTTCAGTGAAGTGTCACCACAAACCCTCCGCGCTTCGCGCTCCGTCCCTCCCAGCCTATGGCTGGGTCCCTCCCGCTTATAGCCGCGGGTGGCTAAGGTTTGTGGTGACACTTCACTGAACCACAGTAGCAAAGTTTAGTAGCGACACCTCAATGAACAATGGCATCCAATAATATAGGGCTGGTCGTGATGGCCAGGAGATGCCAAGTACATAATCTCAATAGCCACCGAAAAATCAAAAGTCAAATTTTGGTAACGTGCAAAATTTGACTTTTGCCTTTTTTCGGTGGCTAACTGATACTTTATCGCTTCGACAAGCCCAGCGACCAGTTTTTCCTTCTGGAAGTCCAGCGTGCAGTCACTCCTTCAGGGAAATCGGCGACCAGTTATTTTATCAGGAAGATCAAGGGCCTACTATGTCATCAAGCGGCGGAAGCCTTTGGCGATGCGGTCAAGACCTTGCTGGAGACGGGCACGAGGGCAGGCGATGTTGATGCGCATAAAGCCATCAAGGCCGTACATCACGCCGGAGTTGATCCAGACCTTCTCATTGAGCAAGAGGCTGTTCTCTATGTCGTTAGCGGACATATTCAAAGCGCTGACATCCACCCACACAAGGTAGGTTCCTTCCAGTTTGCTGACAGGGAACTCCGGAAGGTTTTCCTCAAAGAACGACAGCAACGTGCGGTAATTCCCGTAAAGATATTCATTAAGCTCCTTGAGCCACGGCTCACCCTCGTTGTAGGCGGCCTGAAGCGCAAGCACACCGAAAGGATTCACCTCACACAACTCGTTGATATTGATTACCCTGTCGATGATTTTCTTCCAGTCAGGATTGTTGGTGATGATGTTGGATATTCCCAAACCGGCGATGTTGAACGACTTGCTCGGAGAGTTCATCGTGACGGTATTGTCCTGGGCTATCTGTGAGATAGAAGCCATCGGAGTGAAGTGATAGCCAGGCATTTCCAGTTCGCAATGGATCTCGTCGCTTATGACGATCACACCGTTTCTGCGGCAGATGTCGGCTACCCTCTCAAGGTCCTCACGAGGCCAGACACGTCCGCAAGGGTTGTGAGGATTGCAGAACAGCAGCACCTTGGCCATCGGGTCGGCGGCACGTCTCTCAAGATCCTCGAAATCAATGTACCAAGTGGCCTGATCACCTTCCGTGTCGTAGATCAGTTTGTTGATTGAGAGTTCACAAAGATTGTTCTTCGCGGTGGAGAAGAAACAGTTGTACGCCGGACTCTGGATGATCATCTTCGGCAATTCACCGTGAGGGCCACGTCCACGGTTCGGCTTCTCGACCACCTCGCCGTCCACAATCTCGTACTGCGTCAAAGCCTTGACAACCACCGACATCGCCGGAACCACCCCTGCAATGTAGAGGTACCAATCCTTCTCCGTGTGCCACCCTCTGCGGCGCTCCCACCAGTTGACGGCAGCCTCGTAGTAGGAATCCGGCACGTGGGTGTAGCCGAAAATCTCTTGATCCACACAATCTTTCAGCACGTTCACGATCTCCGGAGCCACCTTGAAGTCCATATCCGCCACCCAAAGCGGAATCACATCCTCCGAAATCGGCCCGACCGGACTCTCCGCATCCCATTTGACGCAGTTCGTGCCGCGCCTTATCGTCATCTCGTCAAAGTTATATTTTCCCATAATATTACAAATTTTCAAATTTCATTTCCTGCCCTCACGATCATCTTGTCAGAAAAGCCAAGTCGGCATATTCATAAAATCCAGCATTATCTTGACATCAGCAAGTGATTTCCACCGAACAGACTTCGAAGATAGCAAAAAACAATTAAATTTGCGATGATATGAGATTCTACGAATATATTTTCTTGGCCACCGCGTTTGCCGCAAGTGTCTGCGGATGCGCGCGGAATGTCAGCGGAGACTTGCCGCAGGACGTTATCGAACCGCAATTTATGAATATAATCCCGGAAGCCGATGGGGGATATTCATTGGTCTCGATCTCGCCGTTTGACGGGAGCAGGGACACGATATCCATCAGCCAACCTCTTGGCAGATTGATAGTTACGAGCACTTCCCACATCGGTTTTCTGGATGCCGTCGGGGCGGACTCGGTGATTGTCGGGGTGTCGGGCGGTGAATATGTCTGCGACTCTTCAGTGACAGCCGGCCTAAGCAACGGAACGGTGGTGGACATCGGTTATGACGCAAGCCCTGACTACGAGAAGATAATGGCCCTGAAGCCGGACCTGCTCCTGACATATTCAGTCTCCCCTGTGAAGTCGCAGTTCTTCTCGAAACTTGAGTCGCTGGGAATAAAGACTTTCATTGTCAATGAGCATCTTGAGCGACACCCTCTGGCCAGAGCCGCCTACATACGCCTTTTTGGAGCGTTGACAGGGAATATGGCCGCGGCTGACTCGGTGCTTAAGATCGTTTCGGAGAACTACATAAACTTACGTGATTCAGTTCAAAGTAATCTGAACAGAAATATTGAACTGGATTCCAAAGGAACGACTCACAAACAAAGAAAGATTCTGGTCAACATCCCGTACAAGGACCAATGGTTCGTCCCCGGGCAGGAAAGCTACCTCACAACACTGTTCAAGGATGCCGGCGGCGAGATTCTCGGAGCCAAGGCCGGAAGCTCAGTCTCGGGACAGATTTCGGTCGAGACGGCATATTCATTGTCAAAGGAAGCGGATCTTTGGATGAATGTCGGTTGGTGCCAGACGCTGGAGCAACTTCTTTCAGTCAACCCCTTGTTCGAGGACTTCCTTAGGAACATACAGAGAAACGCCTCAGCCATAGGATATTCCGGAACCGAAGGATGCGCCACGAACTCCAGTGACACCTCCGCAAGCGTGGTCTGGAACGACAACAACCGCCTCAACCCCAAGGGTGGCAACGATTTCTGGGAAAGTGGTGTGGTACACCCCGACCTCCTTCTCCGCGACCTCATCGGAATATTCCGCGGCGAAGACAACCGTACTCCTATCTATTACAAATCAATCAAGTAGCCAAACGCATCCCGCCTTCAATAACATCTTCCTTTCTTAGGTGCGCAAATATATTCACACCCTGAACACCAAGAGGCATATTCCTGAATTATATTGCCAGAGTCTGTATTAGTCTTTCGAAGGCTTAGCCGTTTATCACAAGGTGAACATCTGGGAGGCGTGGGTGCGGGGAAGGGTCTGGAGGTTGGTGATTTCCTTTGCGGTGAGGTGACCGTCAAGGCGAATCGACCTAATGGCATCGGCGGCGGAGTCGAAGGCGAGAGATGGTGTGTTGTTGTTCTCACTTAGATGGCAGAGAAAGATGTTCTTGAGGCCGGGATGCCAGAAACGGCGGATGGCCGAGGCGCACTCATCGTTGCTCAGGTGACCGTTGCCTTGACATATACGCATCTTGAGTTCGTGTGGGTAAGGGCCCCCGATCAGCATTCCGGAATCGTAGTTCGACTCGAAGACAACCGCGTCGGCCTTCCGGGCATATTCAATAGCCTCGTCAGTCACCCTGCCGGCATCGGTCATCAGGAAGAACCTTACCCCTGACCACTCGATGAAATAACCTACGGTCTGGGTCGCGTCGTGCGGCACCACAAAATGACTGACCAACGGGAGTTCCTCTTCCGGAATATCCCCACGCAGTCTGATCCTGACAGGACCTTCATCCGGAAGGACACAACGGTAATCCGAGATGTAGTCCCTTGTGAATGTGTGATGCGAAAGAGCCTCGTGCAGCACGGCGGTCGCATATACAGGCTTTTTCAGATGCTTGCAATACGAACCCAGCTGTCTGATGTGATCAAGATGATCATGTGTCACAAGCACTGCCTGAAAGGAATCCACACCTAAGCCGTGCTCCATCAGAGTCTTCTTCAAACGCCGCTGGCTGACTCCAGCGTCGATGAGAAGCCCCGATCTACCGTCGGAAAGGAAATAGCAATTGCCGCAGCTGCCGCTGGAAAGACTAAAAAACTTCAGCATCACTTCTTCTCCTCTTCGCAATATTTCGAGATCACGCTGTAGGCATCACCGACACCGAGCTCACCGGCCCTCGAAAGGTCGATGCAACCTTTCTCCTTGTCTTTCAGATAGATGAGTACAAGACCTCGGTTATAGTACGCGTCTCCCATATAAGGATAGACATTGATCGCCTTGGTGTAGCTGTCAACCGACTCCACGAACTTCGAGGACAGGCAGTAAAGATTGCCAAGGTTGAAATAGACGTACGGGATTCCAGGAAGGATCCTGTCAGCAGCCAGCATATCCTCGATGGCCTCCGAATAGTCATACGTCCGGCTCACCTGATCACGAACACGGGCTCTGGTGGTACCCTTGTCATCCATAGTCAAGGTCTGCACGTTGCTCTCGATGGATGAGATGAAATCGATCATCTCGGCGCGGAGCACACCCCTGTTCAAATAATAGAAAGCCTTGTAATATTCTGAATATTTTCCCTTGCTCTCGGAATTCACCGCGGCGTCGAACTGGTTCAAGGCTGAAGTGAATTGCTTTGACTGCACATCGTAGAGTCCTTTGATGAAAGCCCTGTCAGCATCTGTCAAGGACTTAGGATCCCCGGCGGCAAGATAGGAATCACCATAGAGCGACGCGTCGATTCCGTGCGCGAATTCAGGTTTGACAAGCGAGTCGGAATTGGAGACCGTCATCACGATCGGAGAGTCCGAGATGAACTTGTCGATCAGCGGGTTCTCGTAGCGGTGTCTCAGAGCGATGTTCTGGTTGTCACGCCGTGCCGCAAGGCTGAACTTGTAGAGTGATTTCAGACGGATGTTGATGTCCCTGTTCTGAAGAAGTTCGTTGTCGAAATCCTTTTTGGCGAAATCCGCGTCCAACGCGATCAGGGAACTGTACTTCTTGGTCGTGTCGGCGAACGACCCCTCGTCCGCGGCATTCTTCGCGCGGTACTCATGAACTTTCTTCTGAGCCGTGTCGTAATCCTGCTTCGAGGACTTTGTACGGCCGAGCATATTCTTCACATACGAGCGGTTCAGATAGGCCTTGGCGAAGTCAGGGTACAGTTCGATGGCTTTGTCGTAGTCGTCAAGGGCATCCATCCAGCGTCCCATCCGGACAAAGTACGAGGCACGGTTGTAGTACGCGAGCACGTTCTCCGGATTGATGTTGATGACGTGGTCCATATCCGCGAGCGCATCCTCCATATTTCCGACCTGCGCGTTGATAAGGCTTCGGTTGTAAAGGGTAAGCGCGTTGCCCGGCTCATCCCTCAAAACTCTGTTCAGGTCGCTCATCGCGGCGTTGTAGTTGTTCTGGTCGTAGTACATCAACGCCCTGTTGAAATAGGCGAAAGTGTTGGTCGTGTCCAGGCCGATCGCCTTGTCCATGTCGGCTATCGCATCATTGTAGTCTTTCCTCAAGGCATAGACGCGGCCACGACGGATATATCCTTCCGGATCGAAGCGATCCAGCCTGATGGCTCTGTTGTAGTCCTCCAAAGCCTTTGTCGTGTCATTGAGGAAAAGATAGGAGGCTCCCCTGTTCAGATATGCGGACGGATCTTTCGGTTCCTTTCTGATATAGCGGTCAAAATCGGCCACAGCCTTGTCGAACTGCTGGGCAAGGAAATATGTCACTCCCCTGCTGAAATACAATCCGTCAAGCCCGGGCCTTAGTTCCATTGCCCTTTCCAGATCTTTCAAGGCCTCGTCGTACTTCCCGAAACGGCTGAGGGTTATGGCTCTGAAATGGTAGCCGTTGGTGAACACTGGATTGAGCCTTACTGAAGTGTTGAAATCAGCCTGCGCGCCACGAAGGTCACCAAGGTTGTATTTCGCGATGCCTCTGTAGAAAAAAGTCCAGCAGTCTGTCGTGTCCAGACGCGCAAGGATGTTGAAATGGCTGATTGCCTCTGAATATTTTCCGTCCGCAAGAGCCGCGCGGCCTCTGAAATTAAACACGTCCTTATCGTACTGCGCGTTGGAGACCAAAGCGAGGCACAACAGGAAAAATAGAGTCAGCGCGAATCTTTTCATATAAATATATTTCACTTTAATCCTTAAAATTCCTAATTTTGTCGTTTGCAAAGATAAACATTTATCGTGCCTTGAAGACGCTTTTAAGTAAAATTTTCGCATTGATTCTCCTCACGGTCACCGCCGGGGAGCTTTTCGCGCAGCAAGCGGAGGTCAAGATGGTGCCCTCTGGACGCAACGCCGAGAAAGTCATCAACTCAGACAACCTCAGGATGCAGGTTGAATTCCTCACGGACACCACATTCAAAGGCAGGGCGACAGGCTCACGCGGAGCCGCCGAGGTGGCCCTTTGGATTTCCAGACGCTACGAGAACGCCGGGCTCATGCCGTTTGACGGCAGTTGGAGCCGATCGTTCAAAGTCGGGGATGCCGTGGGACGTAACATTCTCGGTTTCCTGCCTGGAAAGAGAGAGGCATCCAAAGAAATGTACGTCATCATCGCCGCCCATTATGACAGTCATGGGATCATCGACGGAAATCTCTACCCAGGTGCTGACAACAACGCGTCCGGGGTTGTGGCCATGCTCAGCGTGGCGGACATGTTCCGCAAGATGAAAGATCTTGGACGTTCATACGGAAAGAATATAATCTTCGTGGCGACCGACGCGAAGGAAAAGAACTCTGCCGGCGCGGAGGCCCTGATGGAGGACATCAGGAACGGCAGACTGAAAGATCCTGTGGACGGCGAGACGATCACGATGGACAGGATTCGCTCCACCGTTGTGCTCGACATTCTCGGAAGTACCCTTGAGCCTATCCACAAGGACAGAAAGGATTTCCTGATCATGCTCAGTGACGGGCAATATACTTTTGACCTCACAAGGGCGAACGAAGGACAGGGAATGGGGCTTGACATATCAACCAACTACTACGGCAGCAAGAGTTTCACCGAGATGTTCCACAGCCGGTTCGGCGACCAGAAGATATTCGTCCAGAACGGTCTGGTCTGCGCCGTGTTCACCTCTGGCATCACGATGCTGACCAACAAGGTCACTGACACCGCCGACACCCTCGACTACGAAGTTTTACGCAAAAGAATATTCCTGATCTTCCACTGGTTGGAAAAAATACTCTGACAATGAAAGAATTCTGGTCAATGATAAAGCGCTATGTCGCGCCTTTCAAGAAATATCTCGCCGGCTCGATAATTCTGAATATCCTGTCGGCGGTGTTCAACATCTTCTCGTTCGCGATCATCGTGCCGATCCTGCGCATCCTGTTCAAGATCAACGAGACGGTATATTCATTCACCCCGTGGAACGAGGTTTGGAATATGCCGTTCAAGGATCTCGGGGACGCGTTTATGGCGAACGTCTATTGGATGCTGGAGCAGCAGATCTCCGCGCTCGGAGCGTCAACCGTGCTGCTGTTCCTGTGCATATTCCTGGTTGTGATGACCGCGCTGAAGACCGCCTGCTACTTCGGCTCATCCGCTGTGATGGTTCCGATCAGGACCGGAGTGGTGAAGAACATCAGGATGGACATCTACAACAAGATCCTCGCCCTTCCGCTCGGCTTCTTCTCGGAGGAGAAGAAAGGAGACATCATCGCCAGGATGAGCGGTGACGTGCAGGAGGTCGAGAACTCCATCACCGGCTCCATCGAGATGCTGATCAAGAACCCGATTCTCATCCTTTTTTATTTCGTCGCCCTTCTTGTCATCAGCTGGCAGATGACGGCGTTCACGATTCTGTTCGCCCCTGTGATGATGTGGGTGATGGGAGTCGTGGGAAAGAACCTGAAGAGGAAATCGCTTGAGGTCCAGCAGCTTTGGAGCGATGTGATGGCGCAGGTGGAGGAGACTCTCGGAGGTCTTCGCATCATCAAGGCGTTCATCGCCGAGAAGAAGATGTCCGACAGGTTCGACAACGTCACCGAGGCGATGAGGAGAAAGAACAACCGGGTGACCATCCGCCAGTCCCTCGCCCACCCGATGAGCGAGTTCCTCGGCACCGTGCTTATTATGATCGTGCTGTGGTTCGGAGGAGCGTTGATCCTCGGAGGAAAATCGACAATCGACGCGCCTATATTCATTTATTATATGGTGATCCTCTACAGCATCATCAACCCTATCAAGGATTTCGCGAAGGCTGGGTACGCCATCCCTAAGGGTATGGCCTCGATGGAGAGGATCAACAAGATTCTGGACGCGGAGAACGACATCATCGAGCCGAAGGAGCCGAAAGCCTTGGACGGATTCAACGGGAAACTTTCGTTCGAGCACGTTAACTTCCGCTATCCGGACGGGCACAGGATGATTCTGGATGATGTGAGTCTGGATATTCCTAAAGGCAAGACAATAGCGATCGTGGGTGCCTCCGGTGCGGGAAAATCCACCTTGGTGGACCTCATTCCGAGATTCTATGACCCGACCGGCGGAGCCATCACGATTGACGGGACGGACATCAGGGACATCAGGATCGCGGATCTTAGAAGCCTCATCGGTAACGTCAATCAGGAATCGATTCTGTTCAACGACACGATTTTCAACAACATAGCCTTCGGTGTCGAGAACGCCACGATGGAAAGCGTGATCGAGGCGGCGAAGATCGCCAACGCCCACGACTTCATTATGGAGAAGGAAGGCGGCTACGATTTCAACATCGGAGACCGCGGCATCAAACTGTCCGGCGGCCAGAGGCAGAGAATCAGCATCGCAAGGGCAATCCTCAAGAACCCGCCTATCCTGATCCTGGACGAGGCAACCGCATCGCTTGACACTGAGTCTGAGAAGATTGTGCAGGAGGCTCTTGACAGACTGATGTCAACCAGAACCACAATAGCCATCGCCCACAGGCTCTCGACCATCCGAAACGCGGACGAGATCATCGTTATGGATGAAGGTCGGATCGTGGAGCGTGGCAGACACGAGGACTTGCTGGCGCTGAACGGATATTATAGGAAACTCAATGATATGCAGGCACTTTAATGCCTCGCAGGAATATTCATGATACACAGAGATGAAAAATGTTGTCAGACAGATAAGGGTCCCGCTGATTGAAGGACTTGAGATGATGAATATGCAGGAACTGGATCTTGCGATGGAGAAAGGTGCGTCAAAGTTCGCCGTCTGCGAGCAGAACTGGCCCAAGGACGCCCCGTACGCTCCGGATTGCAACGGTTCCATAGCCCGCACAAAGACCCATCTTGCGGTCATGTTCCACGTGAGGGGGCTTGACCTCAGGGCAACCGCGATGGAGGACAACGGAAACAGTTGGGAGGACAGCTGCTGCGAGTTCTTCGTCACGGATCCGTACGACGGGACATACTACAATTTCGAGATGACCTGTGTCGGCTCGCTGCTTGCGTCCAAGAGGACGAGCAGGATCAACAAGACACTCATCCGGCCTGAACTCTTGGCAAGTGTCATAAGGCATAGTTCCCTGGAGCGCAAGCCTGTCACGATCAACGACAGGATATTCAGCTGGACGGTTGCTATGCTGATCCCGTTCGAGCTGATAGGAATCGACAGGGACAACCTTCCGGTCAGCCTGCGGGGAAATTTCTACAAATGCGGAGACCTTACCGCTCATCCGCACTTCCTCAGCTGGAACCCGATCAAGACCCCGAAACCCGACTTTCACAGACCCGAATTCTTCGGAGAACTGATTCTGAAATAAATCTATGAATATGAGAAAACAACGGATTCTGGCTATACTGCTGTTCATCCTGTACCTCTGCGCCGTGGCGTACTGCTGCTTCGGTCATTTCAAAGACTTACCGCAGATCGGACAGGACAGTCTGTGGGGAATCCCGATGGACAAGGTTGTCCATTTCATAATATTCTTCCCGTTCCCGATCCTTTGCTATGCGGCGTTCCGCCCTAAAAGCGAGAAAGGATGGAGGATAGCCCTGGCCGTGGCCATCATTTTTGCCATAGGTTGCGCCGTGGCGGCCGGAACGGAAATCGGACAGTCTTTCACCACCTACAGAAGCGGGGATCCGATGGATTTTCTGGCGGATTTCACCGCACTCGCCAGCACGTCGGTGATCACGTTGCTGGCCGAATTGCTGATATTCAAGAACAAACGATAGTATGATCAAACGATTAACAACCATATTCGCTGTCGCCGGGGCATTTTCCACAGGCCTTGCGGCGCAGTCTGTAAAGGAATTCAAGGATGCGGTTGACTCACTCCAAACCCTTGTTGTCGAAAGGACAGGTGTGTCATCGCAGGTCAAGGCCAACAAGGTCGTCAGACGAGGCTATGATCTTGACTTTTATTTCACACCGGCTATGGGGGATTTCCCTTGGCGGTCAAAGGACGTGAAATGGCTCAGGAAGACACTCACGGATCTGATGCCGGAATCTTGTTCCAAGTACGGGATCGGGAATCTGTTCGTGGGCAAGAACAGGCTGGAATCATACGTTGTGCCGCAGGTCGGCAATGACGGGAAATCCATTGACAACAAATTCAGGACGAAGGACTTACGTAACACCCATCCGTTTGTCACCAAAATGGATGAGGAAGACTTTTCCCAAGGTCTGGCAGGACGTAACATAGCCCTCTGGCAGAGCCACGGCCGCTATTTCGAGGAGAAGACCGACCGTTGGGAATGGCAGCGCGCGCCGACGTTCCAAACCGTCGAGGATATGTACACCCAAAGCTATGTGCTTCCGTTCCTGATTCCGATGCTGGAGAACGCCGGAGCCTACGTTATGACTCCTCGCGAGAGGGATCCGCAGACCAACGAGGTCATCTCAGACAACGATCCAGCTTTCGAGGATGGACGTGGAGAGGGTGTCAGAATCGAGGGAAGATATTCAGAGACAGGAACTTGGTCGGACGCTGGAATTGGATTCGCGGATGCCAGGGCGACATATTCATTGCTGGAGAATCCGTTTCAGATGGGAACGGCCCGCCAAGCGGAATGCCGTGAGAACCATAGGGGAAAGGCGGCCGAGGCACGCTGGACCCCTGAGATTCCGGAACGCGGGGAATATTCAGTCTATATTTCCTATAAGAGTCTGCCGCACAGCACTCCTTGCGCCCATTACACAGTCAGGCATCTGGGCGGCGAGAGTGAGTTCATCGTCAACCAGAAGATGGGCGGCGGCACCTGGATCTACATTGGCACATTCGAGTTCGACAAAGGTTCAGAAGGTTGCGTGATCCTTGACAACAGCGTCCCGAAAGGCTACAACGTCACCCGCAACGCTGTGATCACAGCGGACGCAGTGCGTTTCGGCGGCGGAATGGGCAAGATCGCAAGAGGCCTCAAAGACCAGCCGGTCAATGAATATACCACCTCAGGGATGCCGTCCTTCACGGAAGGAGCACTCTACTGGATGCAATGGGCCGGGGCCGATTCCACAATCCTGAGCAAATACGACAATGACTACACGTCCGACTACGGCAACCGTGGCGCGTGGGTCGGCTGGATGTCCGGTGGTTCAAGGACAAATCCAAAGGCCGAAGGACTGAATATTCCGATAGACCTTTCGTTCGCGTTCCACACGGACGCCGGTACGACTCCGAATGACTCGATCATCGGCACGCTGTCCATATACACCTTGCTGTGCGACGGCAGCGACAAGTTCGCCAACGGAGAGGACAGGCTTCAGCAGAGGATGTACGCTGACTTTGTCCAGACAGAGATCGTGAACGACATCCGCAAGGAATTCAATCCGGAATGGAGCAGAAGGGGCTTGTGGGACCGATCCTACAGCGAATCCCGCACGGCGACAGTTCCTGCGATGCTGCTCGAATTACTGTCTCACCAGAATTTCGCGGATATGAAATTCGGACTTGATCCGTCTTTCCGCTTCACTGTCAGCCGCGCGGTCTATAAAGGAATGCTTAAATACCTGAGCGCCCGCTATGGTTGCGAATATGCAGTGCAGCCGCTTCCGGTCAACTCTTTCGCTACTTCATTCACTGGTTCCAAATCCGTGAGGCTCAGCTGGAAAGCCACCGTGGACTCGCTTGAGGCAACCGCCGTCCCTACCGGATATATTCTTCAGACAAGGATTGACGACGGGGCCTTTGACAACGGCCGTGTGCTGGATGGATGCAAAGTCTCAGGAAACGAGATCTCAACCAAGGTCTCCATCGTCCCTGGGCACATCTACAGCTATCGTGTGACCGCATTCAACAAGGGTGGGAAAAGCTTCCCTTCCGAGACCCTCAGCGTCGGCATCCCGGAATCAGGCAACGGCAAAAACGTACTGGTGGTCAACAACTTCACCAGAGTCTCCGCTCCGGCGTGGTTCGACACCAATGAATATGCCGGATTCGACGCAAGCCTCGATGCCGGTGTCCCATACGTAAAAGAAATCAATTTCATCGGCCCTCAGTACCAGTTCCGCCGCGAGCTGCCTTGGCTGGACGATGACAATCCTGGATTCGGAGCGGCCTGGACCAATGAGGCCGGAAAGGTCTTCGCCGGGAACACGTTCGACTACTGCGGAATCCACGGCAAGGCTCTCATGGCGGCCGGATATGCTTTCCACTCTTCGAGTGTGGCGGCGTTCTCCGCCGACAGGACCTTGGCTAAAAACGATGTGGCCTTGGATCTCATCTGCGGGAAACAGATCACTACCGTTGTCGGCACCGGCAAGGTGCCGGACAGGTTCCAGGTGTTCCCTACTGGCCTACAACAAGCCATCAGACGCTACACTGAGGATGGCGGGAACGTGCTCGTCTCCGGAGCGAACATCGGCACGGATGTCTGGGACGGGATCTACCCAGTGCACAAGGACAGCTTATACACGTCTTCAACAAAGGAATTTGTGGAGAAGACGCTTGGCTACAGATGGATGACAAACTACGCCAGCCGCAACGCCACTGTCAAGGTTAAGAAGAACGGCCCAATCAGTCTGAGCGTGCCGGAATTCCAATTCCACAAGGAGCGCAACCCGTTCATCTACTGCGTGGAGACCCCTGACGGAATCGTGCCATCATCTGATAAGTCGAAATCATTCCTTCGCTACTCAGACACGAACATCTCGGCCGGAACCTGCTTTGAGGGGAATGGTTACAGGACCGTCTGCATCGGCTTCCCTATCGAGGTCATCAGCGGGGAGGCCGCTATTGAACCACTGATTAAGGACATAATGAAATTTCTTGACAAATAACCAGTTATGACTACAAGAGAATCCGAACTCATCGAACTCCTGCACAAGGAAGTCAAGCCAGCCTTGGGCTGCACCGAACCGATCGCCGTCGCGCTGGCCGCCGCCAAAGCCACGGAAACCTTGAAAACAGAAGTCCCCGTACTCTCTGAATATGAAGTTGACGTGGAGGTCAGCGGAAATATTCTCAAGAACGGAATGGGAGTCGGAATCCCCGGGACCGGGATGGTCGGGCTTTACATCGCCTCCGCCCTCGGAGCGGTCTGCGGGAAAAGCGAGTATGGTCTTGAGGTGCTCAAGGACCTGACCGACAAGGATGTGGATACAGCGAAAGGATTGGTGGACGCAGGCAAGGTACGGATCAAGGTCGCTGAGAGTCCAAAGATCCTTTACGTCAAGGTCACGGTTAGTTCAGCCGGCCACAAGTCCTGGACTGTCATTGAGGACGACCACGACAGGATTGTCGAGACAGGACTCGACTCCTCTGTCTCCGATTTCAGGAAAGGCGGGGACGGGGAGACAACACCGGTGAAATGCACGCTGGACTACAACCTGACTGTCAAGGAAATATATTCATTCGCCCAAAGCGCCACATTCGAGGACATCAAGTTCATTCTTGCGGACAGAGACTTGAACCTTGCGCTCGCGCGGGAAGGTTTGAGCGGAGACTATGGTCTCAACGTCGGCAAGGCCATCAGGGAGAACCAACAGGAGGTTTTCGGGGATGATTTCATCAGCTTTGCGATGGGGATGACCGCCGCGGCCTCGGATGCCAGGATGGCAGGATGCAAGCTTCCGGCGATGAGCAATTCCGGCAGCGGCAACCAAGGGATCACGGTGAGTATGCCCGTGATCGCTTACGCCTTGAAATACGACGTAGATGACGAGCGGCTGGCCAGGGCGCTCATCCTCAGCAATTTGGTCGCCATTCACATTAAAGGATATCTTGGAAAGTTGTCAGCCCTGTGCGGCTGCGTGATTGCTTCGACCGGATCAGCCTGCGGAATCGTGTTCCTCCGCGGAGGAAGCTACGACCAAGTCTGCTCGGCGATCAAGAATATGATCGGAAACATCACCGGTATGGTCTGTGACGGTGCCAAGGTCGGATGTGCGATGAAAGTGGCCTCCGGAGTGGCCTGCGCCGTCCAGTCCTGTGTCTTGGCCCTGAGGGGGACCTGCATCAAGGAGACCGACGGCATCATCGACAAAGACATCGAGAAGACAATCCGGAATCTCGGCCGTATCGGCTCCGCCGGTATGCAGTCCACCGATCACCTCATCCAGCAGATAATGCTCTGCAAAGAGTAGTTTAAGTCCAAATCAAGCAGCGGGGCTACGTATAACATAATCCCGCCGCCCCCGAAATCTTGCATACATATTCGGAAAAAATTCTTACGCTACTACCTGGTGAACTGCCGGCGCGGAGTTTTTACGAAACACGTTCAGCCGAAGAGGGCATAGAAGGCCGCCAATTGATGAATATGATGAAAAACTATCACTGTTCCCTTCGACTTTTTCAGCATATTCATCAATCCACCAGCGCCAGAGGCCTCTTCGGCTGAACGTATTTCGTAAAAGTCGGGAATGGAGTCACCCTGCAAAACGTGCTTTTCAGGCATCCTAAAGCTAACCGAAAAATGTGTCATTAAATGACATGTCTTTCGATTAGCCGTATGTTTTCCGCTGCTTCTTCCGCGCTAGTTGACCACTATCTCGTCGATGAAGATGAAGGCGTGGTTGCGGTTCTTGGTCACGTCGTCGCGGACGGCTTTGTACTTTATGTAGCGGGCTTTGGCGGTGACGGTAGTGCCTAAGGTGTGCAGGAGAGCGCAGGAATCGTTGTCCGGGATCTCCAACAGGCAGACGACAGGATCGCTGAAATTGACGCCGTCCTCCGAGAATGAGACCTCGGTCCTTACCGGGAATCCGACCTCGGCGGAAGTGTGCGAAAGGAACGTGGCCCCTACATAATGAATATCCTTGACCGCTCCGAGGTCTATCGTGACATCGACATCACAAAGGAAGCCTTGCCAACGGTTGTCCTTGTAGAACCAGCCGCCAAGGTTCCCGTCCACAAGGGCGTTGTCTCCTCCGGCTGGATAGCCATTGGAATATTTCCGGCCGTTATAGGTGATCTTCACACCGGCCGCAAGATGGTCAAGAGGTTTCAGAGACTCCGGTCTCGGACCGATCTCGTTCCTCAAATCAAATACGTTGTAACCTTTTGAGCGAAGGCTCTCCGCATGCCTCACGGCATTCTCCCTGAAACGAGGATAGTCCTTGCTTCCGGCCGGACTCCAGCCGATCTCCGCGATGGCGAACGCACGGGGATATAGCAGGTACTCCATATACTCCCCTGTCGGGACGAACTCAGACCAGAGATTGGCCTGAAGACCGAGAAGATGCCTGACATATTCATCAGCTATTCCATCGGTCGGCTCGAACGAATAGACCTGCTCCAAAGGACGGTAGCCGCTGAACGACTTTGGCTGGGAGAACGGAGCGTCCTGGCTGGAATCGAAGTAGCAGTAGTCTCCCGGAGACATAATCACATCGTGGCCCATACTTGCCGCCGTTATGCCTCCTTGCGTGCCTCTCCAGGACATCACAGCCGCGCCTTCCGCCAGACCTCCGTCCAGGATCTCGTCCCAACCGATGGCGTGACGGCCTCTTGACTCCAGAAATCTTGTGATTCGGTTCACGAGATAGCTTTGCAGTTCATCCACATCCTTAAGATGTTCGGTTTCCATACGTTGGCGGCAGTCCGGACACTCTTTCCATCCGCTCTTCGAAGCCTCATCGCCCCCGATGTGGACATATTCATAAGGGAACATCTCTATCACTTCATCAAGAATCCTCTCGAACATCTCGAAGGTCTTGTCCTTGCCAGGGCAAAGGTCGCCGGAAATCCGCCGCCCGCCGTCATGGCAAAGGCAGGCCAGTTCCGGATATGCGGCCAGCACCTCACCGGAATGCCCGGGAAGTTCTATCTCCGGAATGATGTCAATATGCCTTGCGGCGGCATATTCAACAATCTCCTTCACATCGGCTTTGGTCAGATAGCCTCCGGATGCGAGCGGAGAGCCTTCCTCTGAATATTGCCTCCCCAGTTCCCTCCATTCCTCGAAGTTCCTTCCTACCCTCCAGGCCGCCTTGCGGGTCAATTCAGGGTATGCGTCGATCTGGATCCTCCACCCCGCATCATCGGTCAGATGCAGATGCAAGGTGCTCATCTTGACCGCGGCCATAGCGTCTAACTGCTTCAGGATAAAATCCTTGTCCCGAAAGTTCCTGGAGATGTCCAGCATCAGTCCCCTGTGGCGGAACCGTGGATAGTCCAGAATGACGCATCGCGTCAAGATGGAATCCTTATCCATCATCATCCCAAGGCTTGTCTTCGCGCGATAAACACCAGCTTCGGAAACGGCGAAAATATCTATGCCCTTCTTTCCTACAGCCAGCTTATAAGCCTCATTCCTGGCAAACTCCGGAATATTCAAAGAATTGATTTCCTTGAGGAAACGCTTGTCGCCAAGATGGACACGCACGTCACTGCCATCCACCTTTGGGAAATATTCCTCCATGAATATCTCGTACTTGACCGGAACCGGAATGATGTCCTGTGGCCCCGAAGCGGCGAATGCCGACGGCACGATGGCCATCAGCGTCGCAAGCACTATAAGTTTCTTTTTCATAAGCTGGTTGATGTAAGTAGAACTACTTGTCAATCAAGACACTTTTAATTTCCTTGAATATGTCCGTGTTGTCCATCACGCCGCCGAACCTCCAGGCGGAAGCGCCATAGGAATAAAGGATAACCGGGGACGCGGTGTGGCTTGTGGCCGAATAGTTCACCTCAAGTCCGCTCTCCCCTTTCGTGAAATCCTTGCTGCCAGGCACAAGAGTGATTCCACCTGTCTCATGGTCGGCCGTGACAATCACAAGGGTTCCTTTGTGAGTGTCAGCGTAGTCAAACGCGGAGTTGACCAGTTTGTCAAATTCCTCCATCCACCAAAGCACCTCGTCAGTATTGTTGGCGTGTGCCGCATGGTCAATGTGTGATCCTTCGATCATGGCGAAGAACCCTTTCTTGTTCTTTTCCAGAATCTCAAACGTGTGCCCGGCCAGATCAGTCAGAAGATCAGAATTGATCTCCGCCTCATCCAACTGCTTTCCCTCGTCCAACAGGCCAAGGATCGGGGTCGTCCATGTGGAATAGAACTTCTCGGGAGTCTCCACGTAGGTGAATCCGGCGTTCACAGCCTTTTCGACAAGATTCTCATCGGTATATTTCTTTTCCGTGAAATACTTCCTGCCCCCGCCGACTATAACATCTGGTTTGAATTCAATCAGATCCTCTGCTATTTTCTTCCTTTTTCCACGTTTGCCCACATGGGCATAAAATCCAGCCGGTGTGGCGTCAAGAACGTAGGATGTCACAACGATTCCTGTCGAAAGCCCTTTATTCTGAGCTAATTCAGCGATACTCTCCGGCTTGGTGCCATCCGGAAGCATTCCAAGCATGCCGTTGTTTGTCTTGTACCCGGTGGCCATCGCAGTGGCGGCGGCCGCGGAATCCGTTGTCCTGTTGTTAGCCGAATATGTCTTGACCACGGCGGCGTACTGAGCCCTGTCAAAACAGGTAGGCTCATAATTCTGGTTTATCATCCATGAGGCTGTGGCACCGAGCCCCATTCCGTCCCCGATAATCAGAATGACATTCTTAACCTTTTCATTCTTAGGGGCCTTGTCTCTTGCCACCGATGGAGTCGCCATCAAGGCAACCAACAAGATAAACGCTAGTGACTTTTTCATTCTGCTGATCTTATGTGTTATTCTTTCATGCAAAGTTAAATTAAATTCGGCAATATTCGTAAATTTGCCGTATTATGGCAAATGGCAGACTTTATCTGATACCATCCCCTCTTGGGGAATATGATCCCGCGGAAGTCATTCCGCGACCGGTGCTTGACAGACTCAAAAGCATCCGGAAATATGTCGTGGAAGAGGCGCGTACCGTGCGACGTTACCTTTCCGCGGCCGGTTTGAGAGGACACATAGGAGAACTTGAGCTGAGGGAACTCAACGAGCATTCCTCCGCCAAGGATGTGGAGGCCTTGCTTGATATGTTCTCTGACCCTGACGGGACACCGACCGATGTGGGGTTGATTTCAGAGGCCGGTCTTCCGGCCGTTGCGGATCCGGGGGCCCAGCTGGTGGCACTCTGTCATATTCGTGGAATACAGGTTGTTCCGCTTGTCGGGCCGTCCTCTCTGATGCTGGCGCTGATGGGGTCGGGACTCAACGGCCAGAGTTTCGCGTTTTGCGGGTATCTGCCGGCGAAGACCGATGAACGCCGTAAAGCGGTCAGGGAGATTGAAAGGCGTTCCGCGCAGCTGGACCAGACGGAGATATTCATAGAGACTCCATACCGGAACGATTCGATGATGGCGGATCTGCTGGCCACACTCCAGCCGCAGACGAGGCTTTGCGTCGCGGCGGACATCACCCTGCCGGAGGAGACGGTCCTGACGAAAAGCGTCAAGGAATGGAAGCGGTCGCCCATCTCCATCGGAAAACGGCCATGCGTCTTCCTGCTGCTGGCTAGCAGCGGTCACTGAGCCTGCCGAAGTGACCTACAGAATGGCAAGAGCCGGCCACTGCCCCTGTCGAAGAGACCATAAATGGCAAGAATCGGTCACCGAGCCTGTCAAGGTGACCATAAAAGAGGAATTAAAGGAATATGAGATACGACGGAATAATAGAACTTGAAGGCATGGAGTTCCATGCCTATCACGGATGTCTGGAGAAAGAACGGAGAGAGGGCAACACTTTCATCGTGGACTTTCATGCCGAGACAGAACTGGAAAAGGCGGTAAAGACAGATGAGCTCGGCAAGACCATCGACTACGGGCGTGTCTATGACATTGTGGCGGGGCAGATGGCCATTCCATCCAATCTGCTGGAGAATGTCGCGGGAAGAATTTTGGATGCCATCCGCAAGGAATTCGATGATGTTCTCTTTCTGAAAGTCCGGGTTTCCAAGAAGAATCCTCCTGTGAACGGAGTATGCGCATGGTCCCGCGTCACTGTGATGTACGGTGAGCCAATATTGAAATTTTAGGATGAGGATAGCGTTTCTGACACTCGGCTGCAAGCTCAACTACGCCGAGACATCGACTTACGAGAGAGGTTTCACGGCGAACGGCCTTGAGGTCGTCCCGTGGGAGGAGCAGGCTGATGTCTACCTGATCAACACTTGCTCTGTCACGGAGAGGGCCGAGAAGAAGTGCCGCAATGTGATCCGGAAGATGCACAGGGTCTCCCCCGGAGCCAGGATCATCGTCACAGGCTGCTACGCCGAGCTTCGCCGGAACGATCTGCTGGCCATAGACGGTGTGTCGCTTGTGTTCGGCGCCAAGGAGAAGTCCCGTGTGGTTCCTGACACAATGGAACTGATACTAAACAGCGGCAGTGATGGCACAGCCAGCCCTTCCGCGCTTCGCACTCCATCCCGTCCCGCCTGCGGCGGTCCACCCGTTCACGAGGCCACGGGCGGCCACGGGGCTGGCAATGCCATCACTGCCGCCTCCACGGCCACCAAGACTGTGACTCATCATGGTTCACAAACCAATGAAGCAATTGACATCAATACCGTCCTTGAACAGCCCCTGCCATCGATGAATGGTTCTTCTGATCTGGAACCGATGAGCGCGGCGGAATACAAGGAGATCTCGAAGGAGACGATGGCGGCGTTCTCGTCGGAGGAAAGGACGAGGTCGTTCCTCAAGGTGCAGGACGGATGCAACAACTTCTGCGCCTACTGCACAGTGCCTTACGCGAGAGGAAATTCAAGGAATATACCGATCTCGGAAGTGCTGGAGCAGGCCCGCAGGATAGCAGGAGCCGGAATCAAGGAGATCGTCATCACCGGGGTCAACACCGGGGACTTCGGCAGGACGACCGGCGAGAGTTTCCTCGATCTGCTGAAACGCCTCAACGACGTGGAAGGCATCGAACGCTACAGGATCTCGTCAATCGAGCCGAATCTCATAACGGAGGACATCGTGGACTGGATAGCCTCCGGCACCAAATTCCAGCCACACTTCCATATTCCTTTACAGTCAGGGTCGGACACGATCCTCAAAAGGGTGGGCCGCCGCTACACGACGGAATTCTTCGCCGACAGGATCGACTACATCCGCTCCAGGATGGATCCTAAGGCCGGGCAGGACGACAAACCCTTCGTGTTCTTCGGGATAGATGTCATCGCCGGACTGCCCGGAGAGACAGAGGAACTGTTCGAGGAGACATATTCATTCCTCAAGGACCGCGTCAGACCGGCGTTCATCCACGTGTTCCCCTATTCCCGCCGCCCCGGAACCGTCGCCGCCGGGTGGAAGGATCAGGTCAAGGATGCCGTCAAGACGGAAAGGGTGGCAAGGCTGGAGGCGCTGTGCGGCGGGCTGCACACGGCGTTCGTGGAAAGGAACAGGGGCAGACGCTCGCAGGTGCTGTGGGAATCCGACGAGAAGGACGGGATGATGGGCGGCTACACCGGCAACTACATCCGCGTTGAGAGACCTTACGACCCGGTGCTTGTGAATATGGTGGAGGACATCACGATCTGACTGGCGATCCGGTTTATATAACACGGGTTTATAAAACTATAGAACAATATTCCAAGATTATTTTACGGAAACAAGAATAATTATATGCGCAAGGCTAGACTTACATTTCTGGGCACCGGGACTTCACAAGGAGTCCCTATCATCGGCTGCAAGTGCGATGTGTGCACATCACCGGACACAAGGGACAAGCGGTTCCGCTCATCCGTGTTCGTTGAATATGAGGGGCTTGGCATCCTCGTGGACGCCGGGCCGGACTTCAGGATGCAAATGCTCGCCCATGATCTCTGCCACCTTGACGCCATCCTGCTGACACACAACCACAAGGACCACACTGGAGGCCTTGATGACGTGCGCTCGCTCAACTACATCGACAAGCGCGCCGCCGAGATCTATTGCGAGCGGAACGTCCTCGACGATCTTATCAAGGAATATCCCTACGTCTTCGCTTTCCCGAAATACCCCGGAGCCCCGGAGTGGCATCTGCATGTCATTGACGAGAATCCGTTTCTGGTCTATCCGAACGCAAAGGACATGGAGCTGGTCTGGGTGCACGATGTCGGCTACCATTACAAAACTCCGGACGGAAGGCTGATCCCTACCGGCCGGAAACTGGAGGACATCATCGACAAGGCGGATCCCGCATCGATGGCCGCCTCGACGGGCGGCGTGGAGATCATCCCGATCCGGGGACTCCACGACAGGCTCCCGGTGCTCGGATTCCGCTTCGGGGACATCGCCTACATCACCGACATGAGCTTCATCCCGGAGAGTGAGTTTGAAAAGTTAAAGGGTCTCAGGCACGTGACTCTCAACACGGTAGGCTACAAGAAGCACCACTCGCATTTCAGTCTCGACGAGGCCCTTTCGCTTGCTGACCGCATCGGCGCCGAACACACGTGGCTCACCCACCTGTCACACACCTTCCCACGCCACGGACAGTTCGCCAAAGACCTTGAGGATCTTTGCCGCCGGCGACACATACACTCAATAGTCAGCCCGGCCTACGATGGACTCACTATCGAATAGGATCCCCGCATCCGGGCTGGCTCGTAAATGACTCGTAAACGAGACTAATGCTGAATATTCATTAATCGGATATATTTCAGAATCAGATCGTTCCATCTGGCGTCGCCCGGCTTCTGGTAGCGGCAGTTGCCGTTAGGATCCGGCGTGAAGATGGTCTCGCCCTTAGGTGTCAGCTCGACCCAGCCGCGCTCAGACATGTAGAACGCGCTGTCGCCCTCAACCGCGTTGATGACGGCGAGCGGATCCCACATCTTCTGCCCCGTGTCGCACTGCGTAAGGGAAATTGTGATAGGAGATGAAGACCACCGGACGCTCGATGCCGGAGCGCTCAAGCCCGATCGGAATGTCAGGATAGCCGTAGAAGTTGTTCAGCACATCCACCGCGTCGGCGTTTGCGGCCCCCATACGGTCTATCATCACGCCAAGAAGGTTGCAGCGCCCCATGTCCATGTAGCGGTAGAGCATCATCAGCGCGAAGAGGTCATCGGTAGAGCTGCCCATGTCGCATACGAAAAGAATTCTAATAAACAAGAATATTTCCACGCCTCAAACTTTCATTCCGCATCCCCGCAGCCGATAAAAGGATCATTCTGACACTTTATGAGTTGAAACAACTATTGGTTATATTTCAAGATATATACATCGGAACGTCGCCATTGTCAATGAGTTGGCGGAGAATGTCGAGATAGTCCGGCGAATGGTTTCCGGAAGGATTGCCGAATTCGGCGACGATTTCCTCAAGGGAATATTCACCATCCTTTTCATCAATATATTCAATAAGCTTGCGCCTCGTCATCTGCTGAAGGGTTCGCGCGGGAACGGCGGCGCGGCGGGCGCGGCACACATCGCAGGTGCCGCAGTCGGCGGCCTCGGTCTGGCCGAAATAGCGGAGAAGGTAGCGGGAACGGCACTCTGAGGTCTCGCTGACATATTCAAGCATCGCCTCCGCGCGCGCATGGAAACTCTCCCTGAGCATCGCATAGCGGGACGGCATCAGATTGACGTTGCCGGGACGCAGACGGTCATGATGAAGCACCACCACATCGGAGTGATCAGTCGGCACATAGCTGATGACATGAGCGAGCGAGAGACCATAGAGCGACTGCCGGAGCTGCGGAACGGTCTGGCCGGCGCGGCGGGCGACATATTCCTCGTCAATCTGCTGAAGGAACGAGAATATTCCCGTGTAGCTCCGCATCAGCGCCTCCAGCACATTCGCCTGCCCCTGATCCGCCAACTCAACGTCGTAGAGCGACTTCCTGTCCACATTGATCCGCACTTTAGTCGGAATGTCAACCTCCTCTGAATATGTCAGATGCTCCGTCCGCTCAAGGTATTTGAGCGCATAGAACGCCGGAGCTCTCTGCAAACCGAACCGCTTGCAGAAATCCTCGATCTTGAACTTCAGCTGACGTCCCATTCCAGTGTCGTAGGGAATCTCGAAAAACGCATGGAGTTTCTGGTACACATCCTCTATATATTCAAGAGAAGGAAAGGAGACATCCTCTATCTGCTTCGCCCGCCGCACATCGACACTGTTCCAAAGCTGCACGGCGAAGGAGCGCTTTCCGTCACGTCCGGCGCGCCCCGCCTCCTGAAAATACGCCTCCGGACTCTCCGGAAGGTCGTAATGCACCACGAAGCGCACGTCCGGCTTGTCTATTCCCATGCCGAAAGCATTCGTACACACCATCACCCTGACCGCGCCGCTTTTCCATGCAGCCTGACGCTCCGCCCTCGCCTGACCACCAAGCCCGGCATGGTAGAACGATGCCGAAACTCCCTGAGCCCTCAGGAACGCCGAAAGTTCCTCGCATTTGCGCCGGTTGCGGGCATAGACTATTCCCGTTCCCGGCACACCGTTGCAGACGTTCAGTATCTGGGAATATTTATCCTCGACCTGACGTACTATGTAACTGAGGTTAGGTCTCTCGAAACCACTCTTGAGCAGCAGCTTCTCCTTGAAACCGAGACGCTCCATGATGTCCTGAGCGACTGACGGAGTGGCAGTGGCCGTGACAGCGATGACAGGAGCGTCGATCCTTTCCCGGAGTTCGCCTATGCGCAGGTAATCCGGACGGAAATCGTAGCCCCACTGGGAGATGCAGTGAGCCTCATCAACAACAATGAAGCTTACGTCCAAAACGTCAATATACGACCTGAACAGTTGCGTTCCAAGCCTTTCCGGAGACAGATAGAGAAATTTGTAGTCCCCGTAGGCCGCGTTGTTCAGAGCCAGATCCACCTCGTGGCGGCTCATTCCGGCATGGATCGCAAGGGCTCTCACTCCCCTGTCGTTCAGATTCTGGACCTGATCCTTCATGAGGGCGATGAGCGGAGTGACAACCAGAGTGATACCGTCCCTCATCAAACCAGGAACCTGGAAACAGATTGACTTGCCGCCACCCGTAGGCATGATGGCCAACACATCCTTTCCCTCCAACGCGGCCGTGATGATCTCCTCCTGCATCGGACGGAAGCCATCGTAGCCCCAATATTCTTTCAACACTTCTGACGGCGACATGTTCAAAAATCGTTAAACCGTTTTATCTCAACCTTTTGCGCATTTTGCTGGCAAACTATTTGCAGTGAAGCACTGCCGGCGAAGCAAATGTACGAAATTAATCGCTTACTCATTTGAGTAATGGATAAAAATTCCTTAAATTTGCCGCGCCTTTTGTAAGGGTTCTAAAATAAGTTGCCGCTGATTCGGCGAAAATTTGCTGCAGGTTGTTTTTAAGAACTGATTAGGGAATAAGTTTAACTTTATAAAAACACATTTTACTATGCCTAAGATGGATTTAAGCAAGTACGGAATCAAGAGCGTGAAGGAAGTCCTTTACAATCCGACTTACGAAGTTCTCTACAACGAGGAGACAAAGCCTGAGCTTGAGGGCTATGAGAAAGGTCACGTGACCGAGCTCGGAGCCATCAACGTGATGACCGGCATCTACACCGGACGTTCTCCTAAGGACAAGTACATCGTTATGGACAAGAACTCCAAGGACACTGTTTGGTGGAACACCCCTGAGTACCCTAACGACAACCACCCGATGTCCGAGAAGGTTTGGAAGGTTGTGAAGAAGACCGCCCAGCAGGAGCTCTCCGGAAAGAGGCTTTTCGTTGTCGATGGCTTCTGCGGAACCCACAAGGACACCCGCATGAAGGTACGCTTCATCATGGAGGTGGCATGGCAGGCACACTTCGTGACCAACATGTTCATCCGTCCGAAGAACCAGGAAGAGTTCGATCAGGAGCCTGATTTCGTAGTTTACTGCGCTTCAAAGGCTAAGGTCGCCAACTTCGAGGAGCTCGGACTCCGCAGCGACACCTGCGTCGCCTTCAACGTAAGCAGCAAGGAGCAGGTTATCCTCAACACCTGGTACGGCGGCGAGATGAAGAAGGGTATGTTCTCCATGATGAACTACTACCTCCCTCTTAAGGGCATCGCAGCCATGCACTGCTCGGCCAACACCGACATGAACGGCGAGAACACCGCCATCTTCTTCGGTCTCTCCGGAACCGGCAAGACAACCCTCTCCACCGATCCTAAGCGTAAGCTCATCGGCGACGACGAGCACGGCTGGGACAACAAGGGTGTGTTCAACTTCGAGGGCGGCTGCTACGCCAAGGTCATCAAACTCGACAAGGAGTCTGAACCGGACATCTACAACGCCATCCGCCGCGACGCCCTTCTTGAGAACGTGACCGTAGACGCACAGGGCAAGATCGACTTCAACGACAAGAGCGTGACCGAGAACACCCGTGTGTCCTACCCTATCTACCACATCAACAACATCGTACGTCCTGAGTCACAGGGTCCTGCCGCAAAGCAGGTCATCTTCCTCTCAGCCGACGCCTTCGGTGTCCTTCCTCCGGTTTCCATCCTTGATCCTGAGCAGACCAAGTACTACTTCCTCTCAGGCTTCACCGCCAAACTGGCCGGAACAGAGCGTGGTATCACCGAGCCTACCCCAACCTTCTCCGCATGCTTCGGACAGGCATTCCTTGAGCTTCACCCTACAAAGTACGCCGAGGAACTCGTCAAGAAGATGAAGAAGAGCGGTGCCAAGGCTTACCTCGTGAACACCGGCTGGAACGGAACAGGCAAGAGAATCTCCATCCGCGACACCCGCGGAATCATCGACGCTATCCTCAACCATAGCATCGACTCGGCTCCAACCAAGACCATCCCTTACTTCAACTTCGTGGTTCCTACAAAGCTCGAAGGTGTTGACACCCACATCCTCGACCCTCGCGACACCTACGCCGACGCCTCACAGTGGGAGGAGAAGGCTAAGGATCTCGCCGCAAGGTTCATCAAGAACTTCAAGAAGTACGAGTCCAACAGGGCCGGCAAGGCTCTTGTAAAGGCTGGTCCTCAGCTCTAATCGACAATTTGTCTTACATGAATATGGCTGGTCAGGGTTCCTGGCCAGCTTTTTTTTGCAAGTCACTGGAAGGTTAGATACATGTTATAGGGAACAAAGGAATATCCCCCCTTCCCGAATTTTTCACGTTACAAAAATTGCGGGAAGGGGGATATTCCTTTGTTTTTAGTAAAATGTAAAAAATAACCTGCATCACTTTAAATTTGCAATACATTGATGTTCAAGGATGATTCTATGTATTCAATTTTACCGATTGATGCAACTTATTTTTTCAACATTACTTAGAGATTAACGTAAGCACCTATAGATTATGTTCTAATGGTTCGACAGGCTCACCAAACGGACTTAATCTGACAGTACAACATCCATTGCGGTCACTGAGCCTGCCGAAGTGCCGTGATGATATTTCATTAAAATCAGAAAACACGCGAGGCAAGGGTGCCGAGGTAGAGGAAGACCAGACCGAGGACAAGACTGAGGCCGGCAAGCCTCCTCTTCATTAAACTCTTATTCAATGAATATCCAGTCTTTCCTCTTCATAAAATCTCTCGAATATACTCCTAAGGCGCTCTGGATCGTGAATTATGTCCCTTAATGCCTGAAGACCGACGGCATTGCTGGATTCGGGAACATACAGTTTGAGATAACCTCCGTAGTCATACTTCTCGGCGAGATGCTCCAGCATTCGTTTCCAATGGCCTTCCTTGTCCAACTCCGGATAGTGTTCCATTCCGAACTGGACGGTACGGCGCAGAATCCTCATCGGTTCTATATCACGGTCAGCCTCGGCGACGATCTTACCGTAGATGCTTCTGGGCTCGCAGCCTGACGAGGCACGGTGATCCTCCGCTGCCTGAGCGATCGTCTCTATCTTGTCAGGGGTAAACCATTCTTTCAGGTGCGGATCCTCCCGGATTATCCTGCCGGAAGACATATGGTGCACTTCCCTGCCGTCAACCAGACCGGTGTCGTGGAAAGCGGCGGCGGCATAGAGAACGTCCTTGTCAACGTCATAGTGAACTGACATATTCATAGCCTCCTCTATCACCTTGCGGACGTGATCCTCCCTGTGCGCCTTGTCAAAAGACGCATAACGAGGAATTATTTCACTCTCGACATATTGAACAAGCCCTGGATTCAGCATATTCATGAATGATCTTGACATTTTCATTCTTGGATCAGCCTCTTCGCTCAGCCGACTGTCGAGATTGGTTCCGCTTGTGAGAGCGACTCCAGAAGCCCGGCGCAGCCTTCGGTGATGTCCCTGTAGGTCTTCTCGAAATCTCCGGTGTACCAAGGATCGGAGACATCTGAATCCTTCCCGGCATATTCCATCATCAGATGCACCTTGGACATATTCATCGGGCTGATGATCCGGGACAGAAGCCGCCTGTTCGAGGCATCCATCACGATGATGACATCATATTCAGAGGCTTCGGCATCCGTCACCCTGTGGGCACTATGCCTCCCGAAAGGGATTCCGTGCCCATGCAGCGTCCGTTTCGCCGGAGGATAGATGTCGTTCCCCTCCTCTTCGTAGGACACAGCCGCCGAATCAATCCGCACCTCCTCAAGCCCAGCCTTCCGGACCATATCCTTAAAGATAAACTCCGCCATCGGGCTCCTGCAGATGTTCCCGTGACAGATGAAAAGTACACTCTTCATATAGCGTTAAACCAACTTACTTGTTAAACTTGTCATTGAAGCAACTATTGGCAGAACAAAAGAAAAAGCCTCACAAGCTGTTGTACTCCAACATTCTTGTGAGGCTTTCTGCGGTGCGGAAGGGACTCGAACCCTCGACCTCCGGCGTGACAGGCCGGCATTCTAACCAGCTGAACTACCGCACCCTGCGACTTTGCATCCATCGTTTCTGGTTGTTTTCCTGAATGCGGATGCAAAGATAGGCATTTTTTCTTAACCTGCAAACTTTTTTACTTGATTTCTATGATTTTTTTCGCCTGAGGCACTTCCTGCTTCTGAAGCTTAGGGATGTTGACCTTGAGGACACCATTGACCACAGAGGCATTAATCTTCTCTCTTTCAACATCATCTGGAAGAACCATCGTCTGCTGGAACTTAGAATATGAGAACTCACGTCTCAGATAGTGTCCGTGCTTCTTTTCTTCATTGTTCTCCTCTTTCTTCTCCATGTTGATGACAAGATCACCATTGTCATCGAGGCTGACCTTGAAATCGTCCTTGGTCATTCCTGGAGCGGCGAGCTCGATGTCGTAGCTCTTCTCGTTTTCTAATACATTGATCGCAGGTGCCGTGGCGTTTGTCCTGGCCATCCAATCGTTGTCAAAGAAATCATTGAAAAAGTTTGGTAACCAATTCTGGTTGTTGTACTTTTTTGATACTGGTAACATAATCAAATCTCCTATTTTTATATATTCTTTATCTTTTCTTTTCCCCGTTCTTTCGAGCGGGACATCTGAGATTCAATCAATCGGCATGCCGATGCCGAAAAGGTATCAAAAGGGCGACACTATGTCACTATTCCATGACAAAGTGTCGCCTATGGCTGTCATTATGTCGAATTTACGACATATTCAAGGACTAGAAAGGCTTCTTGAAATCCTTGAAGTTTTTCGCAAGTCCGCCTGTACTGGTCTCCTTGTAAAGGGACGGAAGGTCCTTTCCGGTCTGCTTCATCACCTCGACCACATGATCAAAGGACACGCGGTGCTTTCCATCGGAGAAAGCGGCGTAGAGATTCGAGTCAAGGGCACGGGTGGCGGCGAAAGCGTTTCTCTCGATACATGGGATCTGTACCAAGCCGCAGATCGGATCGCAGGTCATTCCCAAATGGTGTTCCAACCCCATCTCGGCGGCATATTCAATCTGCGAAGGACTGCCACCGAAAAGTTGGCACGCGGCGGCGGAAGCCATCGCGCACGCCACCCCCACCTCACCTTGACAGCCGACCTCGGCACCCGAGATGGAGGCGTTCCGTTTGACTACATTCCCGATGATTCCGGCTGTAGCCAAAGCGTGAAGCACACGAATATCCTTGAAATCATGCCCCTTCGCCAAATGGTAGAGGACTCCCGGCATGACTCCGCTCGATCCGCAGGTAGGCGCCGTCACGATGACTCCTCCGGAAGCGTTCTCCTCACTGACGGCAAGGGCATAGGCATAGACCAGTCCACGGGTCTGAAGAGTCTGCTTGTAGCCGGTAGCCTTGACGTAATACGTCGGAGCCTTCCTCGGAAGGTTGAGCGGTCCCGGAAGGACACCCTCATGGTTTATGCCCCTTTCCACGGACGCTTTCATGGCCTCCCAGACCTCCTGCAGATAATCCCAGATGTCCGGCCCTTCGCAAAGGTCAACATATTCCCAATAGCTGCGTCCTTTGTCCTCGCACCATTTCTGGATCTCCGCAAGGCGGTTCATCTCATAGACATCCGGAGTCGAGAACCTGTCGTCCGGCCTGCCCTCGGACAACGCTCCGCCGCCGACACTGTACACCGTCCACTCATCCGTCTGGTGGCCTTCGGTGTCAAACGACTTGAAGCACATCCCGTTGGGATGATAAGGAAGGAACACCTCCGGCTTCCACACAATGCTCACCGGGGCGATGCGTTCCAGCACTTCGATGATCGCCACATCCGTCATGTGTCCCTTGCCGGTGGCGGCGAGGCTTCCATAAAGCGTCACCTCGAACGAAGCCGCGTCCAAATGCCGCTCGGCAAAATCCTTAGCGGCCTTGTTCGGTCCCATGGTATGGCTGCTGGACGGTCCCTTGCCGATTCTGTAAAGTTCTTTAAGTGATTTCATAATTCTCGTTCCTATTTCTTTGAATATCCCGATGTCCCTTACCAAGCCCTCACCGCCTGAACGGCGCATTTCTGGCAAAGACGGGCATCCTTAGAATTTATGCTGTACTCCGTGTCACGCATAAGGTAGCCGTTGCCAAGGACAGATTTGCCGAGCGTCGGCCTGATCAGAGCCTCGAACCATGTGCACGCGGCCACGTAACGCCCGTACTGACGAGTCAGATGATAACCGTCACGGGTAAGCTGATAGACCTTGCATGTCTGCGGGACATCATCCTGATTATTCAGGCGGGTACCTCTGGCGATCTGTATGGCGTCTCCGCACGGAATCACGACAGGAAGGTCAAATTCCTGTGACGCACGCCTCACACAAGCCACTATGCCGGAATACATACGTTCCTGATCGTTGTCGTACAGTTTGAACATTCCATGCGACGAGTTGGCGGCATAGGCCCAGGTCTCGTGCCAGACAATGGACGCGTGAGGATTCAGAGCCTCTTTCCTTATGATGTCAACCAATCCGGGAATCCACTCCTGATACGTGTCGTATATTCCCGTGCGCCCGGATGTCTCCTGAATGGTGATTATGTCCCACGGCTCATCCTTCAGTCCGTCAAGCAATGTGGCGTTCTTGCTGACGGTCTCCCATTTGTTCCGCGTTGACTTGTAGTAGATGTAATTGGCCAGGCCCTCCGCATACTCCTTGCAGTGTCTCTCCAACGAGCAGCCTCCGATATAGAGCCTCGCCACAATCACATTATGGATTCCGGCCGCCTCCAGAAGCCCTGGCAGGTATTCAGTACCGTCATCGGAAAAGCTGTTGCCTACAGCAAGGATCCTTAATGTGTCCGGTCTGGACGGAAGAGGATAATTCTCCATGCGTTCCCGGGCACCCATGGTGAACAGTGCCAGAAACATCAGGGCAAAACAAAAAAATCGTCTCATTCTGTGTAATTTTGATCGCTAATTTACGACATTCCTTAGGAATATTACTAATTTTGTCATTCATTTAAGGATTTAGACAATGAAAAGAACAATCACAATCATAGGTTCGGGCATGATGGGTTCAGCCCTCGCGTTCCCGGCATTTGAAAACGGCAATGAAGTCAGGCTTGTCGGCACTCCGCTTGACAAGGAAATCATAGAAGAATGTAAACGTTCCGGCAAGCATCCGAAATTCGACAGGCCTTTCCCGAAAGGTGTTGAATATTTCCAGTTCGAGGACTGGCAGGAGGCCGTGAAAGGAGCGGACTTCGTCATCGGCGGAGTGTCATCGTTCGGTGTGGACTGGTTCCTGAACGAGGTACTGGCGTATCTGGATCCAGCCATGCCGGTTCTCTCCGTGACCAAAGGTCTGATCAATCTTGAGGACGGGACATTGATCTCCTATCCTGCTTATTGGAAGACCGAGCTTCTCAAGAAAGGCATACGCAGGGAGGTCAACGCCATCGGCGGCCCGTGCACATCCTACGAGCTCGTATTCCACGACCAGACAGAAGTGGCTTTCTGCGGCAAGGACACCGCCGTCATCAAGATGATGAAAGAGGCCATACAGACCTCCTACTATCACATCTCCACGACCAACGACGTGATCGGCCTTGAGAGCGCTGTGGCGCTGAAGAACGCCTACGCCCTCGGGATAGCCCTCACGATCGGTCTTGTGAACAGACAGCACGGAGCCGAGGCCGGTCTCCACTACAACTCACAGGCCGGGGCATTCTATCAGGCCACAAAGGAGATGACCAAGCTTCTGAGACTCCAAGGAGCCGACGAGGACAGCACGGTCCTCGGAATCGGAGACCTCTACGTCACGGTGTACGGTGGAAGGACCAGAAAGATCGGCATTCTTCTGGGTGAGGGCAAAACCTACGAGGAGGCACTGGATATCCTCGCCGGGGTCACTCTCGAATCTCTGGTTGTGGCACGCCGCGTGGCCAAGGCCATCTACCGCAAGGCCGAACTCGGAATGGTCGATCTGACTGACTTCCCGCTCATGACTCATGTCAATGACGTGCTCGATCACGGCAAGGACGCCGAGCTGCCTTGGGATTCGTTCACGTTCGACAACACGAAATAACAGCTCCATTACCCGAGATACGGGCGGAGATTCCGCACGATCTCGGGAGCCCTCAGGCGGCGGAGAGATTTCTCACGGATCTGACGCACCCTTTCACGCGTCAGACCGTATCTCTCCCCTATCTCGTCAATCGTCATCTCGCGGCAACCTATTCCATAGATGGCTTTGAGAATATTCCTGGCACGTTCCGGAAGTACTTCCAAAAGCCGTCCTATTTCTATTTTGATAGACTCGGCCTCGACCCGGCTGTCGGCAGGGAGCGCATCCTTGTCCGGAATGATGTCAAGAAGAGCCCCGTCCTCGTCTTCGGAGAAGCGGGCATCGGCTGACACCGCGTTCTCCGACACTACCATCGACTCGATGATCTTGTCCGATGACAGACCTGTCATCTCAGCCAATTCCTCCGTTGTGGCCTGACGACAGTTCTTCTGTCGGTTATCGATTTAGTGATCTTGAATTGTCTCATCGCTTAAAGTTTTTCAGTAATATTCATCTGTAATACTGCCCGACAAGCGATTCCGCAACCATTTTTAAAGAAATATATCAAAAAAAAGAGTGCGGCTGAAAGACCTTCGGCCACACTCCGCTTATTCAGTCTGCTTCGGACTACTCCTCCGGAAGGAACATCGGGTCCCAGGCCGGGAGGAGGGTCGGCTTCTGGTTGAGCATATTCATAACGTCCGAAGGAACGTACTTCTTCTCGACCACGAGACGGAACATATAGTTGTCGAACCACTCGTCGGTCATAATGAGGTTGCCCTTGTAGCCGGAATCAGCCCCCCAGCTGTTCTCAACCATCCACTTCACAGGCTTGCCATCCTTGAGATCCACAGCTATGAGGGTCATCGCGTGGGACGACCCGCTGGCGTGAGTCTGCACCCTCTGGCGCTTGTCCATCGGGAATGTCGTCCCGAAAAGAGAACCGTAATCGAAGTTGTTCAGATCCAGGGTACCTTTCTGGCGATCCATGAACTTGGCCACATCGCAGGAGAAGTACATCGCCGTGTTGTCCTTGATGGAAGCGATGGCCATCTCCTTGATCCTCTCGATAGGAAGGTTGATGTAGAGCCAGTTCTGTCCGTCATAGACGTGACGGTCATAGTCGATCTCATAGACCTTGCCATATTCACGGGTAGGATCGTTCATCACCATAATGTAGTTGTTCTCAAGATCCGCTCCGACATATTCATTGTAGAAGGACTTTGGGGTATAGGTCTTGGTGCTGACGAAGTTGCCCTTTGAGTCGTAGCGTGTCCACTCGAACTCAACCGGTGGCTCACCGAGGCAGAGGACAAGCATCCTGTAGATCTCCTTGAGCATCTCGGTCTTCATCGCCGGACAGTCCTTGGCGGCCGCGTCACGCAGTTTGAGGCCGTCCTCACGAAGTTTGGTGGCGATCTGGGTGCGCATCTGGGAAGTGCTGTTGGCGCAGTAGGTCTCAGGCATCACATCGGACGGAACGACACCGTATTTCATAATGAGGTTGGACACTCCGGTGAACTGACCACCGTCCCCGATCGGGTTGCGGAACAGCCAGTCAACCTTGCGGTCGTCAAAGCTCAGTTCCTTCGTGTCGATCACTCCCTGAAGGAAAAGGTTGGCCTTCTCAAGCTGGTCGTAGAAGAACACATAGTTCTGCGAGAATGTGAACGCTCCAAGGTCATATTTGTCGATCATCCTGGATCTGAGCACATTGAGACCGGTGAACAGCCAGCAACGGCCGGAGGATTTCTGGTTGGTGCGCCCCTTGGTCTTCACCTCGTCGGAGAAATGGGTGTCGATCATCGCGATGTTCTCGGAATTGGCGGCGAGGACATTGATGGCGGCGGCGTTGAGGGCGTTGCGGACAGCCTTGTCCGAGGCCGTGCCTTCATAACCTTTACGGATTTCGGTCAGCATCTCGGCTGAGATGCCCCCGTTCTTGGACTGTTTCTGGGCGAAAGCGCCGGTTCCGCAGAGAACCAGAAGTGCAGACGCAAGGATAAATGTTCTTTTATTCATAAATATTCAAAGATTTGGGGTAAATTTAACGAAATTTTTCGGGAAAAGCCGAAGAATTGTAAGTAATTTGCAATCACAAAGCCGATTTGACGATGAAAGCCAGTCCGAAAATATTCATGTTGGCAACCGCCACACTGCTGCTCGCCTGCGCCGATCTGTTGACCGGAGGCACTGGCCTGACCGGACTGGATGCGGGCATATTCCTGAAACTCAGGCTGCCGAGGATGCTGACCGCTGTTCTTGCCGGAGCGTGTCTTTCCCTGGCTGGGCTTCAGATGCAGAGCGTGTTCCGCAATCCGCTTGCCGACCCGCACATAATGGGCGTGAGTGCGGGAGCCGGAACCGGAGCGGCGATGGCCACCCTACTCATCGGAACATCGCTCCCGGCGGCTTTATCGGGATTGACAGTGGCCACCGCGGCTTTTCTGGGCGCGCTGCTGACCTCCATGCTGGTTGTCACCGTGGCCTCAAAATTCCAGAGTACCACCACATTGCTCATCTTCGGCGTGATGCTGGGGTTCATATTCAGCGCATTGACATCTATCCTTGAATATTCCGCCAACGCCGAGAGCCTGAAAGTCTTCTACAGCTGGTCGGCGGGAAGTTTCTCCGGGAGCCGGCCGGGCGAAGTGGCGGTCATCGCAAGTGCACTCCTCATCGGAGTGACGCTTACCTATATTAACAATAAAGGGCTGGACATCGCTCTTTTCGGAGATGAATATGCCAGCTTGGCCGGCGCGGACATCTCCCGGATCCGCGGCATCGCGATGATCGGGAGCTGCCTGATGGCCGGGGCGGTGACGGCGTTCTGCGGGCCGCTTGGTTTTGTCGGAATCGTGGCTCCACACATCGCCAGAGGCTTTCTCGGCACGTCCGTGCACATGAAGGTCATCCCGGCGGTGATGCTCACTGGGGCGGGACTGACCCTCGTCGCCGACATCCTTTCAAACGCCTTCCCCACTCCCCTGCCGGTCGGAAGCACGATGGCGCTGATCGGCATCCCGATCATTCTGACAATCCTGATGAAAAGGAGGTGAAAAATGCTGAAAGCAATTGAATTGACAATCGGCCACAGAGGCCAAGCAGTCAGCGGACCACTGACTTTTGAATATCCAGACGGACAGTCCGTGATGCTCCAAGGACCGAACGGCAGCGGGAAGAGCACGCTTATGAAGACGATAGCGGGACTTCTTCATCCCCTTTCGGGCGGATTCTCGGCCGGAGGCCCGGTCGTGATGGTGCCCACACATATTCCTAAAGTCAAAGGATTCTCTGTCAGAGAGTTCATCCGCACGAGCCTGTTCTCGGCATCGGGAATATTCAGGAAACTGGACTCCGGGGCGGAAACGGCGATGGAGGATGCGATCCGGACGCTCGGACTCGGCTCATTGGCCGACAAGGACATCAGCCTCATCTCCGACGGGGAGTTCCAGAAAGCCTGCATCGCCACGGCGTTGACCCGCAAGGCCAACGTTATCCTTCTTGACGAGCCCACGGCCTTTCTGGATGTGGACAACCGGATCATGGTCCTGCGCACTCTTCAAGAACTGGCGCACGGCACTGGAGCCACGGTGATCTTCTCCACGCACGACATTTACGATGGCGCGCGGTTCTCCGACGCGACACTCTCGCTCGGAGATTTTCTCTACAAGGGATAATTTTCCAAGGGTCAATCAGCTTGTGCGCAATCCTATGTCGAGCTAATTAACAAATTATATTTCAGCAAGTTGTCAAATCCTGCCAGTCAAAATCAGAGGGCAGCGTTTCAGAATTGATTGACTATCAGAATGTGGCATTCCACATTCCGATTATCAATAAATTAACATTTTGCCTCAGGGAGAAGTTTTGAAACCACGAAACAATTACGTATCTTTGTACAAACACGTGACCATTGGGATTGCGGCCACGCTTAGATAAAACTGGGAAGGATAATGACGGGAAAGATTTTCTTCATAGACGGACACGCGTTGATATTCAAAATGTATTACGCGTTTCTCCGTAGGCCGATGATCAACTCCAAAGGGGCTGACATGTCTATCCTTTACGGATTCACCAAATATATTCTTGAACTTTTAGGGCGTGAAAAACCGGACTATCTGGCCGTGGCTTTCGACCCGCCGGGCGGCACGTTCAGGAATAAGATGTACCCCGAGTACAAGTCGAACCGCAAAGAGACACCGCAGCTGGTCATCGATGCCCTTGAGCCGTTGATGGAGCTATGCAAGGCGATGAATATCCCGACCTTGATGCTGAAGGGATTCGAGGCCGACGATGTGATCGGATCTATGGCCAAACGCTGCGCCGGAGAGGGGTTGGATGTCTTTATGGTGACCCCGGACAAGGATTACGGGCAGCTTATCGAACCGCACATCTGGCAGTACAAGCCAGGGAAGGCCGGCAACGACAACGAAATCATCGGAGTCAAGGAAATCTGTGAGAAGTACGGAATCAATTCTCCGGAACAGGTCATCGATATGCTGACAATCTGCGGGGACACGGCCGACAATGTGCCCGGAGTGAAGGGTGTCGGCGAGGTCGGTGCCGGCAAGCTGGTCGCCAAGTACGGTTCCGTCAAGGAGATATACGAGCATCTGGACGAACTGACACCTCGGCAGAAGGCCCAGTTTGAGGATGCCCGGGACCACATCGGGCTCAGCCACGAGCTTGTCACCATCAAGACAGACATCGAGGTTGACATCCCGACCGAGAGAATGAAGGTCAATCAGGAATACGGCCCTGAATTGGCGGATCTCTTTGAGAAATACGAGTTCAATTCCCTTAACAGATTCATAGGCCACGTCGGCGCGGCGGAGAAAAAGCCTGACGCCGAGCTGCCTGAAATCGCCAAGGTGCGTCCGACGGAGGCGGTCAAGGCCGCCGTGAAGGCCGGAATGTGCTCGGTAATCACGGAAGGAGCCGACGGGGGCATATTCACAAAAACAAGAAGGATCATTGTCGGGGCTCGCTCCGGGAAGAGGATTGTCGCGGCGGAAGGTGGGGTTCAGGAGTTCAAGGCGCTGCTTGAGAATGACGCGGTGGCGAAATGCGGCGATGACCTTAAAAGGCAGATGAATATTCTGGCGGCGGGCGGAGTGACGCTTCAAGGCAGGCTTCACGACATCGCCTTGATGCACTATCTGCTTGACCCTGAGAAGAGTCACAAGATCGAAGTGCTGGCGCAAGGCATTCTGGGAGTTTCTCTTGAGGGTGTCTCCGGGAAAGATTCAGCTCCGGCCACCGGCTCACTGTTCGATGACATTCCTTCGGACGAGGTCTTAGCGGACAGGAGCAAAGAAGCAGCCGTTCTGCTGTCGCTTCAGGAAAGAATACGCGAGGATCTGGTAAAGGCGTCGGCCGCGGACCTGTATGACACTATGGAAGAGCCTCTGCTGAAGGTTCTCTCCAAGATGGAGCGCAACGGGGTCAAGGTCGATCTTGATTCCTTGAAGGATTTCACGGCGCATCTTCGTGAGGAGGTCGCGTCCCGGGAGTCCAAAGTCCGTGAGATGGCCGGGGAACCGAACCTCAACGTGTCTTCTCCGAAACAGATCGGCGAGCTATTGTTCGAACGGCTGCACCTTTCCGACAAGCCCAAGAAGAACGCCAACGGGACATATTCAACGGAGGAATCCACCTTGCTTGATCTGGCGGAGAAGCATCCTGTCATCGATGAGATTCTTGAGTATCGCGCTGCCCGCAAACTGCTCTCGACCTACATAGAGCCGTTCCCAGGGTACATCGACCCTTCCGATGGCAAGATCCACACGACTTTCAACCAGGCCTTGACGGCGACAGGACGGCTGAGTTCCTCAAATCCGAATCTCCAGAATATTCCTATAAGGTCAGAGCAGGGCAAGGAAATCCGCAAGGCATTCGTGCCGAGCGCCCCGGACGGTCTGATCCTTTCGGCGGACTATTCACAGATCGAGCTGAGGATCATGGCGCACCTGAGCTGCGACCAGCATCTGATCACAGCCTTCAAGCAAGGTGTGGACATCCATGCGGCCACGGCGGAGAAGATTTTCGGCATCCCTCACGAGCAGGTCACGGCCGACCAGAGACGCATCGCCAAGACCGCCAACTTCGGCATCATGTACGGAATCTCGGCGTTCGGCCTGGCGCAAAGGCTGCGGATCGGCCGCAAGGAGGCCCAGAAAATCATAGACGATTACTTTGCCGGTTTCCCGTCCATCCTCTCGTTCATTGAGGACACGAAGGCCTCGGCCCGCGAGGCCGGCTATGTCGAGACCATCTTCGGAAGAAGAAGGTATATTCCTGACATCAATTCCAAGAACGGAACGTTGAGGACACTCGCCGAGAGGAACGCCGTCAACGCTCCGATCCAAGGCACATCCGCGGACATCATCAAGATGGCGATGATCGAGGTTGACAAGGCGATGGCCGAAGCCGGCATAAAGAGCCGGATGGTTCTCCAGATCCACGACGAGCTTGTGTTCGACGCGATCCCTGAGGAGATTGAGGATCTGAAGCGGATTGTGATTGACAGGATGGAAAATGTTGTAAAACTTTCAGTACCACTAACAGTAGAATGCAATTATGGGAAAAACTGGCTCGAAGCCCACTGATGAACTGATCATCTTGGCACAAAGAGGAAACGGTCTGGCTTTCACAGCTCTCTGGGACCGTCACATAGAACAGCTTAGGTCTTACATCAAGGCCCGTTTCAAGAATATAGACGACTACGCGGCGGATGACATCTGCAGCCGCAGTTTCGAGAAAGCCTTCAGGCAGATCATGTCCTACGACCAGTACAAGAGCCGTTTTTTGACATGGCTCTGCACTATCGCCAAGAACACCGCCTTGGACACTCTGGAGCAAGAGCAGAGAGTTCATCCAAAGAACCAAATCGTCTATCTTGACGACGAGAGCAAGCCGTCCGGAGTGGAGGTCATCCCGGACCAGACGGAGGATGCGCTCAACACCTTGATCAAGACTGAGAACGAGGAGGAGCACGCGAAATATGTCGAGCGTCTTCCGGAATTATACCGTGAGATAGCCCGCAAGAGGCTCATCGAGGGAATGAAATACAACGAGATCGCCGAGGCGCTTGACATGGAGCTCAACACAGTCAAGACTCGCATCCGCCGCGCCAAGAAGATGATCGATGATCTGAGGAAGCAGGAGGAAGGCGCATGATAGGGTTCGCCGACTTCGAGGCATTTCTGAAGGCGTCGTTCCCGGACATGACTGACGGGATGGTGGAGCGTTTCCGTCTTATGGACGCAGGCTACCGCGACTGGAACGCCAAGATCAACGTCATCTCCCGCAAGGACATTGACAGTCTCTATGACCACCACGTCCTCCACTCCCTCGCGATAGCCGAATATCTCCGCACACAGCGTCCGGAGGTATATTCAATGTTCACCGCGCCACTTCAGGAAGGCTCCGTGGCACCGGTTTCGTCTTCCACAAATGTCAATGCCTCCAGGTCCGGATTAAGGGTTCTGGACCTCGGCACCGGTGGCGGCTTTCCCGGCATCCCTCTCGCTGTGATGTTCCCGAACGTGAGGTTCACCCTCTGCGACTCGGTCGGCAAGAAAACAATCGTCGCCAGAGAGATTGCGAATATGCTCGGCCTTGACAACGTGGAGATCGTCAACGCCCGCGCGGAAAGTCTTCCTGGCCGTTTCGACTTCGTGGTCTCCCGTGCCGTGGCCTCCCTGACCGACTTCTATCCTTGGGTGAAAGGGAAATATTCCAAGTCCATCCTCTACCTCAAAGGCGGCGACATCAACGAGGAGATCTGCGCCCTGATGTCCCGTGAGCGCCTCCGCAAAGGCTCCGTCTCCACCTGGCCCGTCACCACCTGGCTCTCCGACCCATATTTCGCCGGCAAGTTCGTGATCGACATCCGCCGATAATTCCACAGAAATAGCCGAGCATCACCAAAGTGCCGGTCAAGAACGACTAGACTGGATTTCATCGAAAGAAAAATGATTACAATGAAAAGGATATTATTGGCATTGGCGCTGCTTGCGAACGCGCTCAATGCCTTCGCACAGGCACCGGAGTATCTGCCGGAATGGAAGGAAGGGTATCTTGACATCCACACGATTGCCACGGGAAGGGGTGACGCGGCGTTGATTGTGATGCCTGACGGGACATCGATGATGATCGACGCGGGCGACAACGCCAAGGCTAAGGACACCCAACATCCGAACGGGACAAAAAAGCCCGGAGAGTGGCAGGCGATCTACATAAAGCATTTTCTCTCACAGCTTCCGGAGAAGGAAAACCTTGACTATGCGATGGTAACCCATCTTCACAATGACCACATCGGCACGATAAAGGATGCTATTCCGGGCACGCACGGCTATGCGCTTTCCGGAATCACACTCGTGGGTGAGCATATTCATTTCAACAAGTTGGTTGACAGGGACTATCCTGACTACGATTTTCCATCCAGAGACAATGTCCTCAACGCGAACAAGGGATTTATCGAGCATTACATCAACTTCGTCAACTATTCCGCGGAGCACGGCACAACGGTGGAGAAATTCGCCATCGGGAGCAAGAGGCAGTTCACGATGGTACACAACCCGAAGAAGTTCGCCAAAGACTTTGAGATCAGGAATTTAGCCGCAAACGGCGAGGTCTGGACCGGCCGTGGCAAGAAATCCGTGAAGATGTACAGCGGGGATCCGACCCTGTTCGATGAGAATATGAATTCCTGCGCGATTCGTCTGCGCTACGGTAAATTCTCATATTTCAACGGAGGCGACCTTTCCGGTGGGAACTGGCCCATCTTCAAGTCGCTGGAAAGGGATTTCGAGACTCCTGTCGCCAAGGTCTGCGGCAAGGTCACGGTGATGAAAGCCAACCACCACGGCTATTTCGACACCTGCAACGCATTCTTTATGCAGACTTTGTCGCCCCAGGTCATCATAATCGACGCCCGAAGCCAGAATCATCCCGTGCCTACCACGATGACAAGAATATCCGATCCTCTGGTCTGGAAAGGAGACCGCGACTACTACATAACCGTGGATCAAGCCCGCAAGAAGCTCGGTGAGGAACTCTGGAGCAAATTCAAGCCGTGGGGCCACATTGTCGTCCGTGTCTATCCGGAAGGAAACAACTACCAGGTCTTCGTCCTCGATGCGGACTCAACGGACTACCGCATAAAGTACAAGTCCGAGATTGTCAATTTGTAAACGTCCCTTTTTATACTTTAGATATCGGCATAAATTTACTACTTTTGTGTCCCGGATTTGAACTATGCCACAAGTCCAAGGCTTGGACCGGAACGAGAGGCACGTGGCAGAATTGAGCCTGACGGCAATGGGCCGTGTGCCTCCGGAATGGACACTGAAATATTCAAAACTGTAATATTCAATGAATATGAAAAAGATCGTTAAAGTTGCGGCGGTGGGTGCATTGGTTGCGCTTGCCGCTTCGTGCGCTCCGCAGAAGATCGCGGTGACGGCGCACAGAGGATTTTGGAACTGCGAGGAGGCCGGGTACGCCGAGAACTCCATCAAATCGCTTGAACTGGCGCAGCAGAACGGGTTGTGGGGCAGCGAGTTCGATGTTCACATCACTTCCGACCTCGTTATGCTCGTGCATCACGATCCGGACATCGACGGGATGCGCATCTGGAATCACGACTACGCTGATTTCAAGGACTGCCGCCTGAAGAACGGCGAGAAGATTCCGACTCTGGACGAGTATCTGGCACAGGGAGAGAAGAGCAAGAAGACCGTGCTGGTGTTCGAGCTCAAGAAGCAGATTGACAAGGCTCACGAGGACTATATGGTCGACCAGAGCGTCAAGGCTCTCAAGGAGCACGGTTTGTACAACCCTAAGCGTGTGATTTTCATCTCATTCAGTCTGAATATGTGCGAGAGGCTCGCCGCCCTCTGCCCTGGATTCACGGTTCAGTACCTGGACAAGGACAAGAGCCCTGAGGAACTCGCCAAGCTCGGAATCAACGGTGTTGACTACCAGTACAAGGTCTTCGGAAAGAACCCGACATGGTTCAAGCAGGCCCGCGACAACAAGATGAGCATCAACTGCTGGACCGTCAACAAGGAGAAGGACATCCAAGATATGATCGATCTCGGTGTCGATTGCATCACGACCAACGAGCCGCTCCTCGTCCGCGAGAAGCTCGGCAAGAGGGAGAAGGTGAAATAATCCCGATACCCTTTTATGAATATTCCGCCCGCTTCTTTGTGGATTGAAGCGGGCGGAATTATTTATGAACTCATCAAAATGCCCAGCCGAACATCACGCAAGGATGAATTGTCTTCCCATTGAATTCATTGTCATAAGGCGAGGAATATTGCAGGCCAACACCAAGAAAAGAAGTTCGTAACTTGCCGCGGATCGCATAGGCGCCCATCAGTCGTCCCTGCCAATAATTGAAGTCGTAATTTCCCACAGTCGCCAAACCTGTCAAGCTCACCTCAAGGCCATCTGCCTTGTTGAAGAAATGACGGTAGGCCATACCAAGGCCGAGTTTGCCTTGAAAATCATAGTTCTTTGTGGTTGACCTATTATAAAGACATTCAGCGATTCCTATCGGAAGATACACTCCGAAATCCTTGCAGACATAATAGCCGATCCTCTGCTCAATCTCCAAAGCCCCGATGTCCTTGCCGACCTTGGAAGCAACCACATTGAAGCTGTAATAGAGTTTATCCACAAATCTTTCCTGCGCAGACAATCCGGAATACATAGCTGACAGTAAAACCACAGCCGCGGTAAAATTCTTAATTGATCTTCTCATAAGGCATATTATTTATAATCCGAAATTTTCCATGTCACAAGATTTCCATTTTCACAAAAATATAAAATAATCTTCCCACATAGTTCTTTTCACTTGCTATCACCTCGCAAGATAACACATTAATAATCAGCGTGTGATAGGAGTGCTTTCCTATCACACGTCATTGAGGACCATCAAAAGGCCATCTCAAGAACCGAGTGTTAGCTCATTTTACGTGATTTATTCGTCGGACGGCTCGCCAGATAGTGCATTATCTCATCCTTATGCTCCGGATCCGACTCAAGGATTCTGGTCTTCAGCCTCTTCACCCGGTTGTATATCGCAGGAAGATTCACATCGAAAATCACACTGATGGTAGGATAGGATGTCTCAGCCACCATAAAAGCGTACAAGTACAAATCAGAATCCTTTAATCTGCATTCCTTACCAGCTATTGTGACTATTCCATTATGGGTAGCATCTACCATTGATTCAAAAGAAGCTATAAAAGTCACGTCATTTCTGAATTTATTCAACATAGTCTCAAAGGATGTCAAAAGAGCTGTATCCTCATTTCCGGGAGAGTGATAATACTCATCAAAAAGGTTATCAAAGGCAGAAAATGTAAACTTCAGAGCATTATGTTCTTTACCTTTCTCGTCCACTCTTCGAACCAAAGTATCAAGTGTTGACTTTAATTCATTAATAGACATCGTATATTGTTGAATTTTCTTGTTGTACTCCAACTCAAGTTTATCTCGTTTGATTTTTGAAGACAAAACAAAAATACAAATCAAAGAGCAAAAGAGAAGTACGCTTACCACCAGAATCACCCTTGACTGTGAAAGTTTGGCCGTCACAGCATTCTCCTTTTCCTGAAAATAAAGCAGTTGGGCCTTTACCACAGACTGGCCGAGAACCTTGATTGTGGTTGAGTCATTATAGTGTAGAATCGCTTCCACAAGAGGGAAAGCCTTGTCATACATTTTCCTATCCTTATAGATTTTATATGCGAATGAAGACACATAAAGTTTCGCTTTAAGGTCATCAGATGACATATCAAACGCTTTCTCAAGATAACGAAAAGCATCCTCATCTTTTCCCAAAAGATGGTATGCCATCGCCAGATCCCCGAAATTTTCGGAGTCAAATTCATATTCCAATCTTTCAGCCTCACCCATCCTCAAGACAACTTTTTCCGGTTCTGGATTACGTCCCGTCAAAAGACTTAAAGCAGAGCTGGTCAGTGCATAGCCTAACAACGATGAATCATTCGCTTCTCTAGCTCTATCAAGCACGCCATCATAATATTCAAAGGATTTATCCCGATTCCCGTTCTTCAAGAAAGCATCAGCCAATTGAATCTCAGCATAATCGGCGTGATAATCAAAACCACCTTCTCGTAGATAGTCATACGCTCGCTTAATATACTTGAGTTCTTCAACATAATTATAAGTCTTCAGATAAATCAAAGCAAGCAGCCAACAAGACTGCCCGCTATAGAAACAGTCATTATTCTTTTCCGAATATTCCAATACCTTGAGAAGACGTACCGACGCTTCCTCAAATTGTCCGGAATCGTAGAATTGATCCGCAAGATAATAGCCATACAGCATCTTATCATTCGTTGAACCATAGCGTTGGTAATACGGTTCATAAGCCACCATATCTTTCAGCAAAGAGGCATCGTCAATATAGTTCTTGTCGAGGCACTTGGCTTTCAGCAGGGTATATTCAGCCTTTGCCCTTACGCTTTTCAGCGATAATGTGTCAATGGAGTCAATCATCACAAGAGCGCTGTCCGGATGATCCGGAAGGATTGCTTCGATTGCCGACAATTCCTTTGACAGCCGATGACCGCAACAGGAGTTAGCGACCACCAGGATGGGAATCAGGAATATAGATACTTTTCTCATAGAGATCAATGGGGTTGTAATATTAAATCATTTGGTCACTTCAACTGGGCTCAGTGGCCGGAAAAGATGTTATGCGATGCGACAAATATAGCAATATCCAAAAGAAAATCAAACAATCACTTGATTTCCAGGAGTTCTGACCAGGAGGTGGAGTAGAGGCGGGAGCAGAATTCGCGGCGGATGCCGTCGGAATAGTGGCCGGGACGCTGGGTGGCAAGCCTTAGGAGGTTCTTGCCGGAGGTGTTGACCAGATCCATCACTTTGGATATGCGGTCGTCACGGTCACGGGCCTCCTGATCGAAATCGAACAGGGTGGTCTGAATGGCATCGGCCTCAACGATGTCGGAGACGGTCACGCCGGCCCTTTTATATTCAAAGCCATTGCGGAAGACCATCCTCAAGGCGCGCAGGGCGGCGGCAACGACCTCCTGGGTGCTGTTGGCGGGGACATCGAGCCTGACGCTGGCGTTCGGGAAGTACTGCGGCAGGTCATCCCGGAAGCGGTTGGTCTGGATGAATACGCCCACTGAATATGCGGCAGTGCCGTCCGAACGGAGTTTCTCGGCGCATTTTCCGGCGAAGTCCGAGACCCGGAGCGTCATCTCATCGATGTCCGTAACCATCTTGTCGAACGAACGGGAGGTGCAGATGCTCTTGCGCTTCTCGTCACGCTCATCCTCAACCATCCGTCTGCCCTGAAGCTCGGACCAAGTCCTCACTCCGCCTATTCCCATCATCCCACGAACCCACTCGCATGGCCTCTTAATAAAGTCCAAGGCCGTCTTGACCCCGACGGACTCCAGCTTCGGAGCGCCTCGCCGACCTATTCCCCAAACCTCTTTTATCGGAGTCAAAGCCAATGCCTTGCGGATCTTCTCTTCGGAATCGATGACACAGACGCCGCGGTACCCTTTGTACTTTTTTGCGAAATGGTTGGCGACCTTGGCAAGGGTCTTTGTGTCGGCTATTCCAATGCTGACAGGAATGCCCGTCCAACGGCGGATCTTCGTCACCAAGTCCGAGCATATTCCCGGAATACGCTCCTGCGCGACACCGTCCATATCCATATACGCCTCATCGATTGAATAAACTTCCAGCCGCGGGGCCGCCTCCGCAAGGATCGACATCACCCGCGCGGAAAGGTCGCCATAGAGGGTGTAGTTGGACGAGCGCACGACAAGTCTCCCCTGCTCCACCAGATAGCGGACCTTAAAGAACGGAGTCCCCATCTTGATGCCCATCGCCTTGCTCTCGTTGCTGCGGGCCACCACGCATCCGTCATTGTTGGACAGCACCACGACCGGACGGCCTTCCAACTCCGGCTGGAAAGCCCTCTCGCAGGACACGAAAAAATTGTTGCAGTCAACTAACGCGTACACACCTTCTTGATGACGTAGGTCACAACTCCCCAGACCGTAAAATCATTGGACTCAGTCACTTCGATGGGAGGATATTTCTCATTGGCCGGAAGCAGCCATATTCTTTGATGCTTAAGAATATCATAGGACACGCCCGGCTTGGAGGCCTTGACAGAGCGCGATGCATCGGCCGGATCCCTGAAGGAGATGAACTTCAAGGCGAATTCCCCGTCGATGAAGCAGACGGCCATATCCCCTTCCCTCGGCTCGATCGACTTGTCCACCACCAGCACGTCACCCTCGTTCACATCGGCGTCCACCATCGAATCGCCGACCACACGGGCGAAAAAAGTCGCCGCCGGATGCCGCACCAACTCCTTGTTGAGGTCGATGAACGAATTGATGTAGTCCTGCGCCGGCGACGGAAACCCAGCGTGCACGCCGCTTTCCATCATCGGAGCGAATGCCCCTTTCTTATCCTCTTCCGCAGCCATTTATGAATATATTCTCAAGTTTTTATGAATATGCCTGTTCCGCTTTTTCAAATAGTCCATGACTAAAGCTCCGGCACAATGTACTTCCAGGCCAGTTCGAGCGGCTTCACACTGGAATCAAGATCACCATTGAGGAGCGCCATAACCTTTGACAGATCCTTAAGGATGTTGTCAGCGTCAAACGGCATCGCAGAGGTCATCACGATCACGGCCTTCTTATCAGGAATCACAACGATATATTGTCCGAAAAGTCCTACGGCCATATAAAGTGACCCGTCGGAACGGGTTCTGATCTGGTAGCCGTAACCGGTCGTGGAGTAGTTCTGACCATTATTCATCCGGTCCTTGATCTGATCTTTGACGGCCTCCTTGAGATAGTCCTCAGGGATGATCTGCTGCCCGTCCCATTTCCCGCCGTCCAGCAGGAGACGGCCGAACGCCAGCATCTCGTCAGTGCTAAGATGCAGTCCCCAGCCACCGGCTGTCACTCCATGGATATCCTCCCACTCAGGTCTGTCCAGTCCCATCGGCTTGAACATCCTTTTGTAGAGATAGTCGGCCATCGTCTCCCCGGTCTTTTTTGTGATGATCTCCGAAAGCATACAGGAAGAGAAACTGTCGTAGCAGAATTTCTCTCCCGGAGCCGCGTCGAATGGATATCCAAAGAAAAGTTCCGGCAGCGTGGAGTCATATTTTGTCAGCAGCCCGGAGACATCAACCCATTCATTATGAATATACTTGAGTGAGCCGAACGGATCCTTTTTGAAATATTCAGTGGCATATTCAACCGTCGGATCCTTTTTGTGGCCGTTCGCCATAATCAGCAGATGCCTGACTGTCAAGGCCTCAAGGTTTGCCTTCTGCGCGTCCGTCATATTCTTTTCCGCCTCGGCGACTTCCTCGGGGAACATCGGCGCGACCTTTTCGGACAGGCTCAGCTTGCCCTCCCCGACCGCTATCCCGACAGCCATTGAGGTGAACGTCTTGGTAACCGACCACATCTGTCGCCGTGTGTCATTGTCAGAGCCCTTGGGCCATTCTCCCGAAGACGCATACCCCTCCTGCCAGACCGCCACGCCATTCAAGGTTGACTCCGTCCTGGCCGCCTCCGACATCATAGTCCTAACGGCCGCCCTGACCTTAGGATTCTCGACAAGTTGCTCTCCCGTACCCGGATCGGGCACCGGATCCGTATTATCCTTCGAACACCCAGCCGCCAGCAGTGCCACCGCCGTCAGCACCCCATAGAAAAATCTCTTGTTCAGTTTCATAACGTAATTCTCCTCTCGTACCCACAAATATACTCATCTTTTCGCACAAAATCACCGCACCGCCTCCGTCACCACTTCCGGTCGGTACACCCAAAGTCACTTTCCTGTACGAAACGGCAGCAAGGCGGAGGTTGGTACACCAGAGGGTGTTTTCCTGCACGAAACGGCAGCAAGGCGGAGGTTGGTACACCAGAGGGTGTTTTCCTGTACGAAACGGCAGCAAGGCGAAGGTTGGTACACCAGAGGGTGTTTTCCTGTACGAAACGGCAGCAAGGCGGAGGTCGGTACACCAGAGGGCGTTTTCCTGTACAGAACACCGTGTTCCTCATCGCCACCGCCATCCTCAAGAACTTCTTCCTTCACCTTCTTGACGTCATCGGCGGACGGGTCAAAGGGCTTGACAGGACCGCGAGGCTCAAGCGGTTCCTGCGCATGTTCGTTATCGTGCCCGCAAAGTGGATAAAATCCGGACGCAGAAACGCGCTCAACCTCTACACAAACGGCGAATCTTTCTCGAACTTGTCCGCTAAGGCACCTGAAGACGATGTAAATCCCGACAACTCGCCGCCCAGGCAACTCTGGGCGGCGCCGACGCGTGGAACGCACTTGAAAAAGTCATCGCTTGGGGTGTCCTGAATGAAACAGGAAGTCTCATCATGAAACATCAATGGTCAAGCCGATGTGAGAATGAGGCGAGCGAAGCCGTCAAGAGGACTGGTCGGACAAAATAGTTTGGCGTTTTGAGGTATTGCCTATTCTGCCTATTTAGGATTATTTTTTGTATATTTTTGTATATCTATAATAAAATGTTATATTTGTAGAAACTAAAAAAACGTTTTAACCTTGATTTCTATTAACAAATCAAGTTGCATATTTGCAACTATTATCAGCTTCATGCTGATCATACTAACCCTTTCGTGCTCAGAGCATGAAAGAATACTCTCTAAGAGAAATGATGTGCAGGAAAATTATCTGCAATTGTCCTCTTACCAAAGTTTTGATTGCCTATCTACCGAAGACATTTATACGCTATCCTTAGCAATTAAGAGATTCGGAATTTACATCGACGGTAACGATCTGAAATACAGAGCTGAATCCGCACAGCAAATCAACATCGATCCTGAATTGTATACTATAATAGAGGGGTTTATCAACAAAGAGCAAATTAAAACAAGATCTTATGATAATCCAAGTGACTGCGTAGCTCAATCTCTATCTCTATGGGGAGGAGCATCCTATGAGACAATTAACGCATACATAATAAGCGAATTTGGGAATGATGGAGTACCTGCAGACAAGATATTTGACGTTATTAGACATTTCTTTCCCAAAGCACAAACTCATTACTTAGACACAAACGACATTGATTTTTCAGCAAGCATTATGACCACTGTTGGGGTTATGTACACAGAAAATCAATACTCATTACACATGGTAAACATTGATTATATTGATTCTCTCGGCTATGTTACATACTTTGACAAACAACAAGGTAGTATTGGCTACAACAACGCCACTGATTATTCCGTATTCTACACAAAAGAATAATATAATACGAATATACTAAAAAATTATAACACTATGACTAGGACAAATGCTCGGCTGCTGTCAACACTAGCGCTCGTACTGACACTTGCAGTCACACAACAGGCTTATGGTCAGGTTGACTCGATCATGGACAAGCAATATGAATGGTGCGGAATCTCAGTAAAGGTTCCGGACGGTTTTCGCGCGGAGGAGGCCGACATGATCTGGAAACCTAACAAAACCTTTGAGCACAAGCACTCTGGGCGCTTCATCAATGTCATGGCCAAAAGCGATGACGGCAATTGCGTTCTGCTGTACACAAAGGCATTGCATAGGCTTATCAAGAAAGGTAAAGAGGACCGGATGGACGGACAGATGGCCCTGATCAGCAGAGAGATGATGGAGGGCATGGGAATCTTGGACGAGTCCGGGATGACAACACTGGAAAACAGCGACTCAAACGACCTGTTTTACACTGAGGAGCACATCACCAGAATCACCGGAGAGTCGGTCAGGAAAATGACGGGAGCCGACCTGGTCTGCTTCTACGACCTTCCGGTCGAGAATTCTGAATTCACCAAAGAATCCTCCAAACTGGATGGATTCCAGCCGAAAACTCTTACAAGAATCCACATCATCAAGGAAGGTGGCGCTCATTATGACATCATCATGCTCCTGAACGAATCTGGGACAAAATTCAAATGGACTTACCTTCAGGCATTCCTGGAAAGCATCAATTTCGATTCCAAGCGCATCAGTCAGACTTGGGAAGTGATTGATTGATGACAACAAATCCCGGCCAGCTATCGAACTACTGGCCGGGATCGTTATATTAAATAAATCAAGACTATTCAGCCTCAGAAGTCTCGCCTGCGGTCCCTTCATGCGGCTCATCCTCCACATCGGCTCCGGAGAGGGAGCGGGCGGCGGCCACGGCGCAGTTGATGCCATCGATGGCCGAAGAGACGATGCCTCCGGAATATCCGGCACCCTCGCCACACGGAAGAAGTCCTGGGAACGCGTCCGCCTCGCAGTTGCGAGGATTCCTCGGAATACGGACCGGAGACGAAGTCCTGGACTCCACACCGATCAACAGAGCGTCATTCGTATAGTAGCCGCGCATGGTTTTCTGATTGACGAGCGGGAAGACATCCTGAAGCCTCTCGGCGATCACTCCCGGCAGCAGCTCGTGGAGCGGAGCAGGGACGACTCCCGGCTTGTAGGAGGTCTGAGGAAGATCTGCTGACTCCTCACCCTCGCAGAAATCCACCATCCTCTGCGCCGGAGCGACGAAAGGATTCTCCGAATCGGAATGCTCGTGGGCATATTCCCACATCTTCCTCTCCACATCCTTCTGGAACTCAAGGCCCGCGAAAGCGCCCTTGTTGGTATATTCCTCGGGGATGTCCTCCGGATTGATCTGCACAACCACGCCGGCGTTGGCGAACTTGCCGCTTCGCGCCGAGTTGGACATTCCGTTCATCACGATGGTCTCAGGTTCGGTCTCCGAAGGCACCAGAACGCCGCCCGGGCACATACAGAACGAGAACACGCCACGGTCGTTAACCTGCTCTGTGAATGAATATTCCGCCGCCGGCATACCCGGTTCCCACTGGCCGTGGTAGCGGATGTCGTTGATCAGGGCCTGTGGATGCTCCACACGGACTCCCATCGCGAATCCCTTGGCCTCAAGGGCGCAGTCCTTGGCGACAAGCATCTCGTAAATGTCACGGGCGGAATGACCGGTGGCAAGGATGACCTTCTTCGCTGAATATTTCTGGACGCTCGGCTTGCCGGTTTTCGTAAGGTTCTCAGAATCAAGTGCCGAAACCTCGATCGTGCCGTCCTCATTGCGGGTCATGTCGGTGACCTTCGTGCCGAAATGATATTCACCGCCCCTGGACTCGATGCACTGGCGGATGTTCTCCACGACTTTCGGGAGACGGTCCGTGCCGATGTGCGGGTGGGCATCGACGAGAATCTGAGGGCTTGCGCCGAAGTTCACGAACTGGTAGAGCACCTCTCTGATGTCACCCCTCTTCGAGGAGCGGGTGAAGAGCTTTCCGTCGGAGAACGTGCCGGCTCCGCCCTCGCCGTAGCAGAAGTTGGACTCAGGATTCAGGATTCCCTCGCGGGTGAGTTTCGCCATATCGAACTTGCGGTCGCGCACGTTCTTGCCCCTCTCCAGAATGATCGGCTTGAAGCCGAGGGTCAGGAGCTTGAGGGCGGCGAACATTCCGGCGGGGCCGGCTCCGATGATGATCACGGGGTCGGCGTCGGTGACATCCTTATATTCAGGAATCTCGTAAGGGACGTAAGATTCAAAGCGGTGGTTGTAGCCCTCGATGCGGTAGCGGTAGATCACATCGTTGCGGGCATCGATCGAACGTTTGGCGATCACGCAGGTCGCGTCGGCGTTCGGGAAGGTCGGTTGGTAGGACTTTGTCGGGTCAATCACGTTGATGACCGCGTTGCCGCGGAGGTTCATCTCTCGCGCCGCGACTATCCTCACGTCATCCGGCCTGAGGTCACGGCCAACCCTACCTGTCATTTCAAATTCAATCATATTCTTTTCCTAAAAGCAGATTTTTTCCTATTATACAATATTATCAAAATTTCAAGCGATCAATTCCTTTCACGTTACCCTCACCCTAAATCCCTCTCCTCGCCTGAACCACAAGTGGTTCAGAAAGGTTCGTCATTGGAACATTTCCTATCATATTCATTATTAATAATCCGCGATGCGGGAGACGGGGGCGATGTCAAGGGGGGTGCGCTCGCCGGCGAGGTAGTGGAACCAACCGGCTATGGCGATCATCGCGGCGTTGTCGGTCGTGAACTTAAACTCGGGGAGATATGTGTTCCAGCCACGCTTGCGGCCCTCCTCCTCGATCCGGGAGCGGAGCCCGCTGTTGGCCGAGACTCCCCCGCCGATGGTCACGTCCTTGATCCCGGTCTGCCTCGCGGCCTTGATCAGCTTGTCCATCAGGATGTCTATCAGCGTCTTCTGGAAACCGGCGCAGATGTCCTCCTTGTTCTTCTCCATAAACTCCGGATCCTTCGCCATCTCGTCACGCACGAAATAAAGCAACGAAGTCTTCACTCCGCTGAAACTGTAGTCCAGTCCCGGAATCTGCGGTTTGGCGAACTTGAAGCGGTTCGGATCACCCAGCTTGGCCAACCTGTCGATGACAGGGCCACCAGGATAGCCAAGTCCCATCATCTTGGAGCATTTGTCAAACGCCTCACCCACAGCGTCATCGATCGTCTGGCCGAGAATCTCATAGTCCAACGGGCCGTTCACCTTGACAATCTGCGAGTTGCCTCCGGAGACCAGCAGACAGAGGTACGGGAACGCCGGCTGGCGGTTCTCCTTGCCCTCCTGCTTCACGAAGTCAGCGAGAATATGCCCTTGAAGGTGATTGACCATAATTATAGGAATATTCAGGGCCACACCAAGAGCCTTGGCGAACGATGTGCCGACAAGCAAAGATCCCAGAAGCCCGGGGCCACGGGTGAAAGCTATGGCCGTGAGGTCCGAAGCCTTGATCCCGGCCTTGTCCAACGCCTGGCTTACGACAGGCACGATGTTCTGTTCGTGGGCTCTGGAGGCGAGTTCAGGAACGACTCCTCCATAATCCTTGTGGACCTGCTGGCTCGCTATGACGTTGGAGAGCAGGAATCCGTCCTTGATAACGGCGGCCGATGTGTCGTCGCAACTCGATTCGATTCCAAGGATATAATCCGACATATTCTTCAAAGACTTTTTATCGAACGGCAAAGATACAACTATTTTCGTCAATCCAACGGATATTTAGTATCTTTGTTGTTACAAGCCTCCGGACGCACATCGCCGTGGCTTGCGGTTATTGAAGAAGGCTATCAAGATATTCCGGGGCATCATTGTGGTGACGGCCTCCGTGCTTTTCGCCTGCTGGATTCTGTTGCAGACTCCGGCGGTCCAGACTTTTGCCGCAAGGAAAGCCGTGGAGGCTCTGGGAGACGCGCTGAACGGACGCGTGGAATTCTCAAAAATCCACCTGAAGCCTTTCTCTGCGTTGGTACTCAATGATGTGGTCCTAATCGACAACGCCCCCGTGACAGACTGGAACGGCGAGCGGCTCGACACTGTCGCCAAAGCCAGATCCATTGTCACCACATTCTCCCTCAAAGGATTAAGGAATGACGGGACGCTCCACATAAAAAGGCTCAGTGTCAACGACGGCATGTTCGTCTTGGCGAAAGACGAACGGGGCGGCAACATAGGACGCCTTTTCAACAAGTCCGAGGAAAAGAAAGAAAGCGCCCCGCTCACAATCAGGCTTGACGCGGACAGGGTCAGAGTCAAGAATTTCCGTTTCCGGCTTGTAAACAAGACAGGCACATCCCCGCTCAAGGAATATGGCATAGATTGGAAGAACCTTGATGTCACCGCTCATGACCTTCAAGTCCAAAATCTCAGTTACTCTGACGGGCGCACCGCCGGCACGGTGAAGAACCTGAGCGCAAGCGAGAGAAGCGGCTACGAAATTCTGGCCATGTCCGGAAAAACCACAGTCGGGAAAGACAGGACCTCCATCCGGAACCTGCATATTCTTGACAAGTGGTCAGACATAAGCATGACTGAATACGCCATGGAATATGCCGGTGTATCCTCCTTCTCCAACTACATAGAAGAGGTCGTGATGACGGGAAACATATTCAACAGCAGGGTGGATTTCAAGAGCATTTCCTACTTTGCCCCGGCCATGGTCAAAATGAAATCCGTGATAAACCTCAGGAAGGCTGACGTGAATGGTTCCGTCAAAGACATGTATATCAGGAACTTCGACTTTCACGAGACGTACAGCGGAGTCTCAGGGTCCATTGACGGAAGACTTTCCGGGCTCCCGAGCGCGAGCGGCATGCTGCTGGATTTCAGACTTGACAACCTGGCGTTCACCACAGACGAGCTCGGAACCTTCATAAGGGGTTTCGCTCCAGGCGCGTCCATAGATCTGTCCAAGTTCGCTCCGGGGACTAGATTCACGTTCAACGGAAATGCCAACGGAACACTTAACAGACTGAAAGTAAAAGGCAACATAACATCTTCGCTGGGAGCGCTGACCGCAGATGCCTATATCCGGGACATCCTGACAAAAGGAAAGGCCATCGGACTGGGCGGAAATGTCTCCGCCAGAAACCTTGACATAGGAAAACTTGCCGGAGTCAAGCAAATAGGTGAAGTGACTCTCAGGGGTGCCATGGGAATGACCGTCGGGCAAGGAAGGACCAGCATTCACATAGACACGCTGTCCGTGGAGAAATTGTCGGCGTTGGGTTACGATTATTCCAATATCGTGGCGGCTGGGACATATTCAGACAACGCTTTCGATGGCCGCATCGTGTGCGGCGACCCGAATCTGAATTTCCTCTTCCAAGGTCTGTTCACACTCTCGGACAAAACCCGTAACGGACTCTATAAATTCTATGCGTCAATCGGTTACGCCGACCTGCATGCATTGAGACTGGACAAGAGGGAAAACTCCAAGATCTCCGGAAGAATCAACGCCAACTACATGAACATCAGCCGAGGAGACCTCATCGGGGACCTCGATGTACTGGGGCTTACTCTTGAGAACGACAACGGCTGGCACGAGATCGGAGACATCTGTGTGAAATCCCATTCCAACAACAACGTCAACAGGGTCAACGTCACGTCAAGCTTCATTAATGGCGGTTACGTAGGTTCGAAACCTTTCACAAGCCTTATCAGAGACGTGCAGGGGCTTACAGTTCAGAGGGAACTCCCGTCGCTCTACAAAGGGAAGACGGCCGATTGGAAAGGCGATGAATATGACCTGAGTCTGGATGTTGCCGATGCAAGGGACGTCCTGTCGTTCCTGAAGCCTGGACTCTACATCGCCCAAGGCACGAAAGTGCGTCTGAACGTGGCCGGTGACGGTAATGTGACAGCGTCCGTAAAATCACCGAGAATCGCCTTGGACAAGGATTTCATCAAGGACATCAACCTGAGCTTTGACAACAAGGACAGCAGCCTGAACGCGACAGCGTCTTGTTCAGCGATCACTATGTCCGGACTCAGTCTATTGGACGACAACCTCATTCTCTATGCCAAAGGAGACAGTTTCGGAGTCGGATTCACCTACGACAACGGCACCGGGCGCGCCAATAAAGGTGAGCTGTACCTCACAGGAAAACTGGGACGGTCGCATGGTGGAGAATTGACGGTCAACGCCAAGACACTTCCTTCCTACATCTGGTATGAAGACGCCGCGTGGAATGTGTCGGGATCAGCGATCAACGTGATCGGGAAAGACATCAAGGTTGACAATCTGACAGCCGTGTGCGCGGATCAATCGGTGCAGGTTGACGGAGGATATTCATCAACCACGAAAGACACGCTTTCAGTCAATCTTGTAAAGTTCGATCTTGGCATCCTCAACAAATTTCTCGGAGAGAACTTCGGAATATCCGGTCTCGCCACAGGCCATGCCATCATCTCCTCGCCGTGGAAAAGCAACGCCGGCCTTATGATGAGACTGACTTCTGATTCCACCCAAGTGGCCGGACACCGAATGGGAACATTGCGCCTGGCCAGCTCGTTGGACGACAACAAGATGCGTGTCATCGCCAGAAATGACATCAACGGAATCACCACGCTTGGCGTCAGCGGGGATTATTTCCTCGACAGACACACGATAGACGCCACCGCGGATTTCAACGGCATGGACGTCGGATATATAGCCCCGGTGCTGGAGTCCGTGTTCAGCGAGATGGGCGGTGCGATGAGCGGCAGGGTCCATGCCCGCGGCCCGCTGGGCTCGCTCTCCCTGTCCAGTGAGGGAACCACTTTCGACAATGTGCTGCTGAAGGTCGGCTTCACGAATGTACCTTATTATGTCAACGGACCGTTCTCCGTCACCAATCAAGGCTTGTTCTTCGATGGCGTAACGATCAAGGACCGTTTCGACGGCACCGGAACAATCTCCGGCGGGTTGCTGTTCGATCACCTGAAGGATTTCAGGCTGGACACAAGGATAAAGATGCAGGGCATCGAGGCTATCGACATGACGGAGAGCGACAACCAGGCGTTCTACGGTCATCTTTTCGCCAGCGGCGATGTCCTGGTCAAAGGGCCGTTCGATGCAGTGCAGTTGGATGTCAACGTCCGCACTGACAAGAACGGACGCATACATATTCCTATAGACAACGCCTCCAACGATGGTAAAAACGACCTCCTGACATTCAAGCAGGCCTTCAAGGAAGTCTATGTGGATCCTTACGAGGCAATGATGAGCAATATGGAGCGGAACCGTGGCAAGGGCAGCGACTTCGGGATAAAGCTCAGGGTAAACGCAACTCAGGGCACAGAGGCGTACATCGAAATCGACAGGGCCGCCGGGAACGTGCTGAACGGCCATGGTCAGGGAATAATCGACATCGAAGCTCGCCCGGGACGAGACTTGTTCACGATTAACGGCGACTATACCCTGCGGTCCGGTAATTTCCACTTCAACGCCATGGACATCGCCAAGAGAGACTTCACCATCTCGGACGGCAGTTCGATCAGGTTCAACGGAGATGTGATGGACAGTGACCTGGACATCAAAGGAATATATTCCACAAAGGCTTCGGTGGCCACCCTGCTTGCCGACACGACGACAGTTTCGGCAAGGAGGACCGTAAACTGCGGCATCGGTGTCTCCGGGAAACTCCGCGAGCCGAAACTATCCTTCTCCATCGAAGTCCCGGATCTGGATCCGACCACGAAATCAAGGGTGGAAAGCGCTCTCAACACAGACGACAAGGTGCAGCGTCAGTTCCTGTCGCTCCTGATCTCGGGCAGTTTCATGCCGGAAGAGCAGTCCGGTGTCGTGAACAACACGAACATGCTCTACTCCAATGTGGCGGAAATCATGGCCGGACAGCTGAACAACATTCTTCAGAAACTGGACATTCCGCTTGACCTCGGACTGAACTACCAGTCCAGCGAAAGCGGCACCAACATATTCGATGTGGCTGTATCAACGCAACTCTTCAACAACAGGGTAATAGTCAATGGCAATGTCGGGAACCGTGAATATGCCAAATCCTCCTCATCATCGGACGGTGATGTGGTCGGTAATCTGGATATCGAGATCAAGCTTGACAAGTCCGGCCAGCTGAGACTGAATCTGTTCTCACATTCGGCGGATGACTACACCACCTATCTGGACAACACGCAGAGAAACGGTGTCGGAATCGCCTACCAGAGGGAGTTCAACACGCTAAAGGAGTTCTTCCGCAATCTGTTCACGGGCAGGAAAAAACGGGAGCAGAGGGCGGCGGCCTATGACAACGGACCTCGGGAACTTAAAAGGATCTCCATCTTCAAGGATGGAGATCAAGGAGAATCAAAGAAAAAGTAAACAATTAATATTCAGGAATATGATAACAAACATCGCATTGGTGGCTCATGACTCAAGGAAGCAGGAACTTTTGGATTGGGTACGTTACAACGCTGGTTCCCTCAAACATTGCCATCTGTTCTGCACCGGCACGACCGGCCGTCTTGTTTCCGAGGCGCTGACAGAGAAACTTGGACCTGAGGCTCCGTCTGTCGTGTGCATGCTCAGCGGGCCGCTCGGCGGTGATTTCGAGATCGGTGGCATGATAGCCGAGGGAAAGATCGACATGTTGGTATTCTTCTGTGACAACCTCATCATGCAGGGGCATCAGAACGATGTGATGGGCCTGACCCGTCTCGCGTCCTTGTACAACATCCCGTTCGCAACCAACCGCAGCACCGCTGACTTCATCATCTCCTCCCCTCTCTACACCAGCGAGCACTACAAGCGCATAATTCCAAACTGCATCGACTCTTACAAAAACCGCAAGTTATAATCCCCTCCTGGGGCTGTCACGATAGTGACTGGGGGTTGAATAAGGAACAAAGTTCCGGCCTTTTTTGCCAAACCGCCCGGAGCGGAGCGACGCAAGGGGTCTGGGGAATCCGGTCCCCAGTGCCCCTCTGGGGCTGTCACGATAGTGACTGGGGTTGAATAAGGAACAAAGTTCCGGCCTTTTTTGCCAAACCGCCCGGAGCGGAGCGACGCAAGGGGTCTGGGGAATCCGGTCCCCAGTGCCCCTCTGGGGCTGTCACGCAGTGACTGGGGGGTTGAATAAGGAACAAAGTTCCGGCCTTTTTTGATAAAATCAAAAAAGGCCGGAACTTCACAGCCCCGACCTTTCCCACTTAATACAAACCTAATTATGAATAAAACGTATGATAAACAGTCCCCATAGGCTAATAGATTAGAAAGATAAAATCCTATTAGAACCAATTAACTCTTTGTCCTTCCTTATGCATTATCAGTGCCAAATCGACTTTTCTTTCGAATATTTTGACAATTTTGCCAAAAATCAAACATAAAGCATCAGTTTTTAAAGGTTGTCCCAAATTCTTCACACTGCCAAAATCCAAAAACCTTGAAATAATGGGAAGAGATGCCTATCTTTGAATATTATTAATAAGAAATATGAAGATCGGCATAGCACTCACGACACTGACACTTCTGCTGGCACACCCCCTGTCAGCCACTCCGGACACGGACTCCACACAGACATATTCATTGGTCAGAAAGGCGGACACATCCGCGCTTGTAAAGTCTTTTCAGACACCGCCGAAAGACGCAAGGCCGCAGGTTTGGTGGCACTGGATGGACGGGAACGTCTCAAAGGAAGGCATCCGCAAGGACATCGAATGGATGAAACGCAACGGGATCGGCGGCTTCCACCAGTTCGACGCGGGCGGAGTGAATATGCCGAGAGCGGCCAAGGTCAAACTCCCCTACCTCAGCGACGGTTGGAAAGACGCTTTCCGGTTCGCGCTGAATCTGGCCGACTCGCTGGATATGGATGTCACTATCGCAAGTGCACCGGGCTGGAGCTCGACCGGCGGAACGTGGGTGAAGCCGGAGGATGCGATAAAGAAACTCGAATGGAGGTCAATCGACACCAGAGGAGGCAAGATTTCCGTGCAACTTCCTGACCTCTACAATGTTGTCGGCCCGTACCAAGACTATCACACAGACAACGACCGCATCAAGATAGAGCCTTATGGCAAGGATCTGTACGTCCTCGCTGTCAGGCTGCCATATTCAGACAAGTCGATGAACGCGCTCGGAGCGCAGGTCAGCAAGAGCGAATCCACAATCAGCGTCGAGTTCCGGAAGCCGCAGACAATCAAGTCTCTGACATTAAAGACAATGGCTATGGGCGACAGGCCGAGAACCGGGAAACCGGAATGCCGGAATATTCTCGAATGCAGCGACGATGGGTTGAAATGGCGGAAGGTCTGCGACATTGAGCCGACCGTACTGCCATACCTGACGGTGAACGTTCCTCCTACCTGCGCCCGATTCTTCAGGGTCAAAGGCGAGAAGCTGGAGTCACTGGAGCTGTTCACGGTAATGAAAATCAATCACAGCCAGGAACTTGGCGGATTCGGAATCATCCACGATTTCTGGAAATACCACACACCGTATTCAAAGGACGCGATCAGGACCTCGGACATCATCGACCTCACCGGGAAGATGACCGCGGACGGAAAACTGGAATGCTCGCTGCCGGCCGGACGCTGGAGAATCTACCGATTCGGATGGTCGATCACCGGAAAGATCAACCACCCAGCCTCTCCGGAAGCGACAGGGCTGGAGGTTGACAAGCTTGATCCGGACGCCTGGATGAGATATTTCCGAACCTATCTCGATCTTTATAAGGATGCGGCCGACGGGATGCTCGGCGAAAAAGGCATCCGATATCTGCTGGTTGACAGCTACGAGGCCGGGGCATATACCTGGACACCGAAGCTCGCCAAGGAGTTCAAGGCGCGCCGGGGCTACGATCTGCTGCCGTGGCTGCCGGTGCTCGCGGGCGAGATCATCGGCAGTTCCCAGATGAGCGAACGTTTCCTCTGGGACTGGCGCCGCACTCTCGGCGAACTGTTCTGCGAGAACTACGACAGAATCAATGAGATAGTCAATGAATATGACCTTGCTGGCCGCTACACGGAATCCCACGAGGCAAGCCGTGCCTACACCGGAGACGGAATGGATCCTAAGATCAAGGCCACGATTCCGATGGCGGCGTTCTGGATGGAGAACACTCCGACCGGATCGGCCGTGCCGTCAGCGATCTGCGACATCAGGGAATCAGCCTCTGTGTCACATATTTACGGACAACGGCTCGTGGCTGCGGAATCCTTCTCCGTGAACGGGGACGAAGGAAGGGCGTACACATATTGCCCAGAGAATATGAAGTATATCGCCGATGTGGGGCTCAGCGCAGGTGTCAACAGGTTCGTGATCCACGAGTCCGCCTCGCAGCCGAACGACCAATATCTCCCGGGCCTCCAGCTCTTCCGCTACGGGCAGTGGCTGCACCGGAACGAGACGTGGGGTGAATATGCATGGGTACTGACCGACTACCTTGCCCGCTCCAGCTCGATGCTCCAGCAGGGAAACTCCGTCGCTGACATATTACTATACTACGGAGAGGACTTGAATATCACGGGGCTCTACGGTGGACAGGCTTTCAGCAGTCTGCCGCAGGTTCTTGACGGGTATAACTACGATTTCGCGAATCCGACCGTGCTCAGGTCCGGGATCAAGGTTGAGAACAGGACACTCGTGGCTCCGTCGGGAGCGCGATACAGGGTTCTGTGGCTGGACAGGAACTGCGAGGTGATGTCCTTGGATATTCTTAAAAAGATAAAGGAGTTCGCCGACGCTGGGGTGATCATCTGCGGCAAGGAGCCGAAGAGTTGCGCGGGGCTCAAGGCTGACGACAGGGCTTTCGCCTCGATTGTGGATGACATCTGGCATTCGCGCAGGAAGAATGTATTTGCCAAAGGGCTTGAAGACTGTTTGAGGCGCAGCGGGATTCAGCCGGATTTCAGGGCCACGGTCACTTCACCGGTCGCGGAGCCTGTGGTTCGGCATAGCTCACCAACCATCAAAGCGACAGGTGGCTCCGCAGGTCACTTCGACAAGCTCAGTGACCGAAATATGTCGCTCAGTGACCAGGAAAATGCTGTCGAGGCGCCGGCGAACGCTCCGGACAGTTACGGAGACTTTAAATATGTCCACAGAACCCTACCGGACAGCACACAGATCTACTGGGTGAGAAACTTCTCCGGAAAGGATTCCAATGTTGAGCTCAGTTTCCGGGACGGCGGTAAGTTCGCGGCCATATTCAATCCTGAGAATGGGGATGTCACGGACGCCGATGTCAAGTTCGGCAACGGCCGTTCGACCGTCTCGCTTCCGCTGCTCTCCGCCGACGCAAGGTTCGTCGTGCTGTCAAACATGCCGCAGATCAAGGTGACCATCGACACTGTGTTTGTCAATACGACAGACACAACTATGATTTGCACATCGGACTCTACTGAGGTTCACCCGGTTGATTCGCTGGTGAGTGCCGGCCACTTCGATACTTCGGCAAGCTCAGCACAACGCAAGCTCAGTGACCAAGGAATATCTCTCAGAGACCAGGAAAATTCGGTCGCTGAGCCTGTCGAAGCGACCACAATCCAGACCGTCACCTCGACCTGGCAGGTGCATTTCGACCAGAAGAACGGCGGCACCGCCGACGAGGAGTTCCCAGAACTGGTGTCCTGGACCAGGAAGGAGAACCCGATCGTGAAATACTTCTCCGGCACCGCCATCTACAAGACCACGGTGACTATCGACTCCACCCAGCTGGCCACCAGCGCAAGGATATTCATAGATCTTGGAGTCGTGAAGAACATCGCAGACCTTTCCATCAACGGCACCCCTGCCGGCGTCCTCTGGAAGGCCCCGTTCAGAACCGCCGACATCAAGCCGCTCCTCAAAGAAGGAGACAACCTTCTGGAGATCAAGATCACCAACGTCTGGCGCAACCGTATGATCGGCGATGTGCAACCCGGCGAGAAACACCCCGTCACCGCCATCCGCCGCTTCTACAAGTCCACCGACAAACTCCTCCCTTCCGGCCTCCTCGGCCCGGTACGAATCATTACTGAACAATAAGAAGCTGTTTTGAATTGTTTGAAATGTTCTTTGAGGTGAAAAATCTTCAT
>ERZ779877.75-NODE-75-length-111252-cov-5.278362_pt1 | contig 111252 bp, 135 predicted proteins | sample MGYA00511556_ERZ779877 | MGnify/ENA primary metagenome ERZ779877 (study PRJEB29588, sample SAMEA2159338) | human gut metagenome | biome: human gut; feature: human-associated habitat; material: faeces | place: Denmark | collected 2008/2010 ... | reverse complement strand
TAGTAATGAACTTGTAGTTACTATCAAAACAGGCGAGAACACATATTGCAAAGATTATATATATCTTAACGATTGGACGTGTTATGTTATGGAGCAAACAGAACCGGTTGGGACAGATAAGTACCATTATGAATTGGTGTTTTACCCTGAAAGATTAATACCAGATATTGATATTAAATAAATAATATATTAACCGGCTAACAAATGGAGTTAGTTGCTAACCTAGAAAAATTATAGGCAGAGAGGTCTATAAGCATCTCTGCAAAAGCGGAGGTGCTTTTCTTTATGGCTAGTCAGAGCCTAATTTCAACAGTAAAAGGATATGAAAACTACATAGAGCGAAACGGAATAGACGAACAGGTCATTGACGCGTACATAGAAGCCGCAAAAGTAGCCGTAAATGGCGAAAACGATATAATGTATGGCTTGCGGTTGGCAGACCGCTCTAAGGGCATAATAGAGCGTTTCTGCATGGAAAGGACCGGCGGTACAATATGGGATTTGGAAAAGTATGCTTTCGCAAATAAGACTTATTACGATCTGATAGACAAATACTACCGACCGGTGCTTATAAGAGCGCAAAACCAACAAGTCGATGACTATTTTCAATACTTGGAACGTAAAAGGGAACCGCGTGAACGGTTCTATATGCCCCGAAAGAAATGTTTTGAGAAAATGGGACTTATACAAGCCTTGCAAGGAATGATTGATGACGAATATGACATATTATGCATATCGGGTATTCCGGGTTTTGGCAAGACTACAACCGAGAAGTTCTTTAATTCGGGCGTTATAGGGTGGTTTCCTATGGATTTTACATTGTTTTATTCGCACAGTGGCGATATTACACGAATGTATTATGACGGTGTATACGACATTGTGACAAACAGCGATGAATACACTTGGAACGAGATATTCCCAGGGCTGTCTGTAACGTCCACAAACGCCAAAATGGAGCAGTTTAACGTAGGCAAGTATAAACCATTCCCGTCAATGCAGTGTACGTCCGTAGGCAGTAAAAACGCCGGTAAAGTCCGCGCAAGTAAATTCTTGCTTGTTGATGATATGATAGGCGGCATTGAAGAAGCATTAAATCCCACCATTCTTGATAAGCTGTGGAGCAAATACACCGTAGATGCAAGGCAGAGAAAGATAGAAGATACAAGCGGCAAGGCTTGTAAAGAAATCCATATCGCTACAAGGTGGTCGGTGCAGGATGTCATCGGCAGAATACAAAACAAGTATGCTGGAAATCCGCGTGTGAAGATAATTGCAATGCCTGATGTAGATCCGGTAACCGGAGAAAGCAACTTTGATTTTGAGTTTGGCGGATTTACCAAAGAGTTTTTTGCCGACCAACAGTTACTTATGGACGAAATCTCTTATAAATGCCTATATAAGCAAGAACCGGTTGAACGTGAGGGATTATTGTTTCCGGACGATAAAATCCGCAGATACCTTAATCTTCCGCACGAAGAACCGGAGATTATTACCGGACAATGCGATACAAAGGGCAAAGGAACCGACTATTTTGTGCTTCCGGTATTACAGAAATACGGAGATGATTACTATTGTGTGGATTGCGTGTGCGATAATACAGCGGATTACGAAAAGCAATACGAGAATGCCGCAAACGTAATTGTCAACAATGAGGTGCAGGAATGCGAGTTTGAACGAAATGCCGGTGGTGATCGTGTGGCAATGGAAGTCAATAAGCGAGTTGAAGATAAAGGTTGGATATGCAACATTACTGATATTCCAACAGAAACCAACAAGGAAGCAAGAATTTTCCAATGTTCAAATTGGATTTTACAACACGTTATCTTTAAGGACCCGTCACAGTACACACCAACCGAACCGTACGGTGTTATGATGGCACTTTTAAAGCAGTATTCAGTCAGCGGAAAAAAACAGCTAGATGATGTACCGGATGTTTTTTCAAACTTTGCGTTAAGGATGCAAAAAGGCAATAGGACACGAAAGACAGTAATTATGTCAAGTCCGATATAGGGAGGTATTGAATGACGACCAAAGACTATCTGAATCAAGTAGGCAGGCTTAATCGAATGATTAACAACAAGCTCGTGGAAATCGCGCAGCTTAAGGAATTGGCTTGTAGTATATCAGCAATACAAACCGGAGAACGAGTTCAGACGACACCGAACTATGACAAGATAGGCACAGCATACGCCAAAATCGACGAAAAGGAACGTGAAACGGACTTATTGATAGATAAGTATATTGACACAAAAAACAACATAATTGCGCAAATAAAGAATATACCTTGTGATAGACATCGAAAAGTGATTTATTGGAGATATATTGAGCAATATAGTATACACCGGATTTCTCAATTTTTAGGTATTACGGACAGAGGATGTAAAAAGTTACACAAAAGAGCAATAGAAGAATTTGAAAAAGCAAACAAAACACAAAATATAGTATAATGCTTGACAGTTCACTACAATATGTTGTATAATCGTATCGTGAAAAACTGTAAAATAAATTATTCTTTTGGCAACAACATAGAAAGCACATCACTTTTATAAGCGGTGTGCTTTTTTCATGGAGAAAATTATGGAAAGTAAAACAATATATTGCCCTCGGTGTGGGCGCAAAGTTACCACATATGATGGTAAATCTACTATGAATCCATTTGCTAAGTGTAAAAAATGTAAGAAACTTGTCATATATGACATAGAACACAATAAGACATTATTAAAACCGCTCCCGGAACGCAGAACAAGTTCTGGAGTTACTTTTTGTTAGAGGTAGTAAGGCTATGCAGAACGCAGGAAGAATTGTAATAACAACGGATGTTCCGGAAATCACATATAAAAATGTATTAGATGTAGTCCGTAAGGCTTATGCGGTGCATACGCAGAATGCAACCAAAATACAAGGACTTCTTGATTATGACGCAGGAGTGCAGCCGATAATTCGTAAGAACCCGAAGACATACAGACCTGACATTGATTGCGAGTGCGTAGACAATGTGGCGCATCAGGCATCCGACTTTTGGACGGGTTTCGCGTGGGGCAACCCTATAACACTTGTTCAGAACGGAGACGGTAAAGAGCGATTTATAGCCGATGCAATATCAGAACTGAATAAGCAGTATGAATTGTTGAGAATAAAGTCCAAAACGCAGGAATTAGGACGATATGTAACGGTTGACGCGGTATGCAACGTGTACGTTGATGTGAATATGGATTGGAAAGAGGGCAAGCCTTACTTTACATATGACATATTAGACCCCAGGACATCGTTTGTTATTAAGTCAAGCTATTATTCAGATAAACGAACAATGTTAGGCGTTACATATAGGCACGACAGCGAAAGTGGTAATAATTATTTTACTTGCTTTTCAAAGGACTTCCGGTTTGAGATAGTAAACCTCAATGAAATCGCAAACGGAGATTTTACAAAGCCTGAGGGTTGGCGACATAAACAACGGAGCGGAGAGACAAATCCTCTTGGTGTAGTGCCGATAGTTGAATATTTCCGCTCGTATGACCGTATGGGCGTATGGGAACATCAACAATCGGAATTAGATAACCTTAATCTTCTGATTTCGGACTTCACTAACGATGTCGAGCAGAATACACAAGCGGTATGGCACACCAACGATGTAGAGTTCCCTACCATACAAGAAGTGACAGAAGATAAAGACGGTGTAAAACACGTTACCGAGACGGTCAGAAAGCCTAAATCAGGAGAATGGATGCAGACTTATACAACCGCAGACGGCAAAACACCGTTAGTTGAAAGCCTTGCAATCAATTACGACTACACCGGAATGCTTAACAATATTCAATACAGACGTAATAAAATCCTTGAAAAGTGCAATGTTCCGCTGACAAACGATAACGCATCTAACATAACCGGTGTTGCGGCAAGCAATGCAAGCGGTTGGGACCATGCAGAAGCAGCGGCAACCAAATTACAGATGATAACCGAAAGCTGCAAAATGGACGAATTGGAAGTAGTGCTTGCAGCGATAGAAGCAAGTCCGTATGTACCACAAGATAGTCCGTTAAGGCAGATAACACTTGCGGATATTGAGGTAAATATCAAGAGGCAAAAGCTTTATGAACTTTCGACAAAGGTAAACAGCATTGCGACACTTGTTAATACCGGATTTGACGGTGGCAAGGTACTCAATGCGATACCGGTATTTGATGACCCTAACGAAGTATGGGAAGCAAGTAAAGATACAGTCGAACAAATACAACGAGCCGGCTTTAAGAATGGAACATCAGCGGATGAACCTAACGCGGGGCGGACAATGCAAGACTTATCTGATCAAGTCGGGAACAGTCCTCTTATAGATAAGAGCAGAACAGCAAATAATTAAAAATAGGCTACTAAGGGCAAGACCTTTAGTAGCTTTTTATATGCCCTAGAGAAAGGGCGTAATAAATATCGCACGAAGTCAGAGAAGACGTTAATCGCAGAAAGTAGAGGTAAAAATTATGGCAGAAGAAACCAAAGTAACAGAGATAACGACAGAACCAACAACCACAAAACCGACTGAAAAACCGGCAACACCTACGGTTGAAGAACTTATGGCGCAGCTTGCTAGTGAAAAAGCAGAAAAAGAAAAGTATAAAAGCGCATCCGATAAAGCTAGTTCGGAAGCAGCACAATACAAGAAACAGTTACGCCTTAAGCAGACAACAGAGGAGCAGGAAGCGGAAGCAAAGGCAGAAGCCGAACGCTTGCAGAACGAAAAATATGAGGAAGCCGTTAAGGAACTTAATCATATTAAAGCGGTCAACGCATATAAGAGCGTGTCTGAAAAGGCTGTTGAAAAGCTGATTGACGCGGTTTCGGACGCAGACCATAGCGCGATTGCGGCAATTATTGAAGCAGAAAAGAAAGCTGCAGTCGCAGAAGCACAGACTGAATGGATGAAGTCACGACCTAGAGTTAATGTCGGTGGAGAGTATTCCGGCATGACTAAAGAGCAGATTATGGCTATTCCAGACAGAATAGAACGAAGAAAAGCTATTGCAATGAACATGGGATTGTTCAGCTGAAACAGGAGGTAAATTATGGCAGTAGATGCGAACTTAATCAAAAAGGCAGACCTTGTAAGAGCAAGGGAAGTAGAATTTGTCAATTTATTTGGCGAAAACATCAAGAAGCTTGTTGAAGCACTTGGTGTAACAAGAAAAATTCCAAAGCAGGCCGGCTATACACTTAAATCTTATAAGGCAACCGGAACACTTGAGGACGGCACAGTAGCCGAGGGCGAAACAATTCCGCTCTCCAAGTACCAGACAGAGGCAGTAGCCTATGCCGAAATCACGCTTAAGAAGTGGAGAAAAGCAACATCCGCAGAAGCAATCATCAATGGCGGCTACGATCAGGCAGTACAGATGACAACCGACAGAATGTTACTCGATGTTCAAAAGGGCATCAGAGGTGACTTCTTCACATTCCTTGCAACCGGAACCGGAACAGCTAAGGGAGACTCATTCCAGGCGGCACTTGCGCAGGCTTGGGGACAGTTACAAGTTAAGTTTGAGGATGATGCAATAAGCGCGGTTTATTTTATGAACCCGCTTGATGTTGCTGATTACCTTGCTAAGGCACAGATAACATTACAGACAGCATTTGGTATGACCTATGTTGAGAACTTCCTCGGATTAGGTACAGTGATTTTTGACAGCAAGGTGCCAAAGGGAACTATCTATGCAACCGCAAAGGACAACATAGTTCTTTACTATGTGCCGGTAAATGGTGCCGACCTTGGAGAAGCTTTCGATTTTACATCAGATCAGACCGGACTTATCGGTATTCATGAAACACCGGATTACAGTAATATGACAGCATCCGATACGGTTGTATCCGGAATTGTCCTTTTTGCTGAAAGAATAGACGGAATTATCAAGTCTACGATTGAAGCAACAGTATCAGCTTAAGGAGTGAGCAATAGTGAGTTACAAAGTAATTCATAAGTTCATTGATTTACAAGACTCTGATTATTTATATAGGGTGGGGGATAAATACCCCCGCTCTGGAATAAATGTTAAGCAATCAAGAATTGATGAACTTGCAAGCGATAGGAATAAAGCAGGAGAACCGCTTATTGCATTGGATGAACCGGAAAAAACCGCAGATTTTACACAGTATATGAATGAGCCTATACACGAATATACGAAAACGGAAATCAACCGCACAAGTACATCGGACTTGCGCATTATTGCCGCCAAACAAGGCGTAGAAAATGCGGAAGAACTTACGGGAGCCGAACTCAAGAAACTGTTAATCGAGAAGTTAGGATTGTAGGAGCAAACAATGAACGAATACACCATATTAGAGCAAGTCAAGATACGACTTAAACAATTTCATATTGAAGATGAAACCGGAGAAGATGTGGTTGTGTTCGACAGCAAAGAAGACAATCTGTACATCCAACAGCTGATTAAGCAGGTTGAGAACGAAATAAAAAAAAGGCGTAATTACCCTAGCAGTTACACAGAAGAGCAGATTGCGGCAGATATGGCGAATTACGAGGATGTTATTGTCAACCTTGTTGTGTACGACCATTCGCAAGCCGGAGAGGCATATATGGAAACATATTCCGAGAATGGCGTAAGCCGTAAATGGGTTGAGCGTAACAAGCTGATGTCGGGCGTAATTACACTTGCTAAAATACCATAGGTTGTTTAACAACGCCTTTAGGGCATTAAAAGAAGATTGTGCGTGACCGTAAAGGTTGCAGGCGGCACACTTTAAGGGTGGTGGGCGGTGTGCCATTTTACGAAGAAAGGCGGTATGTTATGACTGCATCGACAGTAGTAAGCATAATAGCAGTGACGCTTTCTTTTATTTTCGGCATTATAAGCATATGCTTTTCGTGTCGAAACAGCAAAAGAACCGACACAAAAGATATAGAAGAGCGCGTAAAAGAGAATACGCGTATCAACATGAAATTAGATGCAATCTCGGCAAACACTACGGATATTAAGAATGAAGTGTCGGAGATGCGGAAAGAAATCAATTCGCATAATGACCGCATTATCAAGGTTGAAGAGAGTGTAAAAAGTTTGCATCACAGACTTGATGGGTTAGAAATCCGAATAAACGGAGAGAAGGAGGCATAGAACTATGATTGATATAACACAAGTAGGAACTGTACTTGCAATAGTAGTAATTGCGTATCTTATAGGCCTTGCGGCAAAAGCCATTAAGGTAATTCCTGATAAGGCAATTCCGATAATTGTAGGAGTTGTAGGCGGTATATTGGGCGTAATCGGAATGTATGTAATACCTGACTTTCCGGCGAATGATGTGCTGAATGCGATTGCGGTCGGAATTGTATCAGGTTTAGCAAGTACCGGCGTAAATCAGGTTTATAAGCAGGCCACAAAGAAAGACGATGCTTGAAATCAATAAACAAACGATGAAATACTCCCGACAAGGCGAGAAAGTAGAGATATACGAAAGAGACAGCGACGGAAACATCGTGTACACGAAATACACAACCGCAGACGGCAAGCCGATACCGGTCATAAAAGATACTGTAATCGGGTATTCTGACCCGGTTACATTCCGTGCAAGCATCAATAACAAGTTATCAGAAGTCTTGATAAAGGAATTTGGCATTGATGACAGCACAAGCTATCTTCAGATAGTAACGGATAAAGGCGCGTTACCGATTAAAACCGGCGACTACATATGGAAGTCATCGGCTGTCGGCAGAGATAAAAACAACCTTGTTGACGTTACCACGGCTGATTACATTGTCAAAGGCGTAGCAGACGAGGGATTGACGGTGGACTTATTCTTGCTACAGAAGAATGTGAGGTAACAATATGCCGACAATCACAGTCAATATGTTTTCGCAACAATCCATTCTAAACGCCGTAAACGCCCTAAAAAGCTATTCTAATTCTCTGACATATAAATGTCAGCTATTAGCCGAAAAACTAGCTGAAAAGGGCGTAGAAATCGCTAGAGTGCAATTAGCAGACCTTGATGCAATCTTCAAACGCGAATTGATAGAAAGTATTCATTCAGAATACGAAACATCGGTTCGCGGTGGCGGTATATGGGCGGTGGTAGCCGGAACAGACCACGCGATGTTTGTTGAGTTCGGAACCGGCACAGTCGGGCAGAGCAGTCCATACAAAGGCAAATTGCCGGACGGTGTGACTTGGCAATACGCAAGCGGTAAGACAATCAGACAGCTTACGGACGGCAGATACGGATGGTTTTATCCGGGCGATAACGGTAATTGGTATTTTACCGAGGGTATGCCGTCAAGACCGTTTATGTATAATACGGCAAACGAACTTAGAGAGATTATTGTAAGCACAGCAAGAGAGGTGTTCGACAATGACTAGGGATAATCAGTGGGCGTATGACCTTGACAAGATAATATATTCGATTGTATCAGCAAGAGCGAAAGAACAGCTTGTTGCGAAATATCCGACACTGTTTGTCACTGACGAGGAAGAAACATCGTCAAACCCACAGTTCCCGACAGTGTATATACACTCTCTGTCATCCGTGGAAGAGGGAGCAGACCTTGGCGGACAGACAATTAATGCCGTCAGAGCGACAGTGCAAGTCAAGGTAAGTACGAATAAGGATAGCAGCGATGCAAGAGAAGTAATGAGTGCTATCGCTGATATTTTTAAAACGATGCGGTTCAAAGCAATCGCGATGCCGGAAATTAAGACGTCCGGCGGAATATACAGAAGTGATGCGCGGTTCAGAAGAATAATCGGCGCAAACGACACACTAACATGAAAGACCTTTAAGGTCTTATTTTTTTAGACAAAATTAGGAGGTAAAACACAATGGCAACAGCAGGAGTATCAAACCTTGGCGTGACATTTTCATACGGTGTTGAAACAACAGCCGGCACAAAACCTACAGCATTCAAGCTTTTAACTCGTATTAATTCGATTGATGAAATCACGGTTACACCGGAAGCGATAGACGCATCCGCGCTTGAGGATTTGCAGACGCGTAACATCGCCGGTAGAGATACCTTAACAGATACGGTGGCAGTAGGCGTAAACAAGACAGATGACACACTTAAAGAGTGGGAAGATTTGATTGCCGCTTATAAGAAGCTTGACGGCGGCAAGAGAATGTGGTTCCAGGAGATAACACCGGGTATCACAAAAGCGGAGTTTTTCGTAGCAGCACCACCTTCAAAACTTCCGGTTACAAGCAAGGCACAGAATGAACTTAACATTATGACAATCAATCTTATCTTGGATGAGATGATTGGTACAGACGAAGCCGTTGCCCCGACAGCGGGGGAATAGTTAGCCATTCGACCGACAATGTGGTTAAAAAGGCTGTATCGAATGGCACAGACACAGAAACAGCCGACTATACGCAGTACCTTAACGGTACGGAGTAACAACTGACAGAAAGGGCGGTCTACGGACTGCCCCTTTCCTATGTGTAGGACATAGGAGGAAAGGTAAAAGGTATAAACAATGAAAACTATTACTGTAAAAGGCAATGAATATAAATTAGAGTTCGGCTTTGACGCAGCTGAACACAAAAACACCGTGCAGAAAATGTTCAAGGTTAAGAGCGGTGCATATATGGTTGAAGAGGGCATATCCGTTGACGGAACACCGACAGCAAGCGGAATTATTAACGGAACAGCATCTATGGTAGGTGATATACCGGGCATCGTAAAATCAGCTTTTTTTGCCGGATTACTTGAACATCACGATATGCCGGAAGAGGATGCACACGAACTTCTTAAGGACTATATGAGGGAGAATAAGCTGTCATTCCGTGATGTGTTTATGGAACTGACGGAGTGCATGGAAACTGACGGTTTTTTCGAGCTGGCGGGCATAACGGCGATGCTCAAGGAAGCGGAGCCGGAGGAAGAGAAGAAAACAATCAAAGCCGTCAAGACTCCACAAGACCACAAGAAACCGACTTCCACAAAATAATATGGGAAGAATACTTCCCTATGGCTTTTTCACTTGGAATATCCTTAACAGAGTTTAAACACCTTAACCCAACCAAACTTGCATTGTGCATTGAGGGCGAAAAAATGAAACAGCGGCGCATTGATACTCTTGTGTGGAGTATGTCGCGTGAGTACGGAATACCGATGATTGCCCTTGGCTCAAATAACGGTATTCTTGGCAAAAAGAAAGTCGATTTTCCGGAACGCCCAAACAGCGACAAATCAGGTCCGCCTGAGGTTGACGAGAATGGGGAGGAGATATTATCTCCGGAAGAACTTGACCGACAGCGCAAGGCGTTTGTGCTTAAGATGCGCACGATGAAGATAAATTGGGATTTAAACCATCCAAAGAAAGACGAGGGCGGTACAGCTTAACGGCGTACTGCCCTTTATTTTTTATAAATTAAACAGAGAAAGTAGGTGCAAAAATGGCAGATAACGACATTGACCGCTTGAAGATACAAGTCGAAGCCGAAGCGACTAAGGCGAGCAATGCAATAGACCGCTTGGCTAATAGTATGCTTAAGATGTCACAAAGCCTTGGCGTAGATACGCACAAGCTGATGAACATTGCGACAAGTATCAGACAAGTATCAGATGCGGCAACCGGTTTTAAAGGCGGCAAATCGGCTGAAATAACCTCTTTAGCGCGAAGCCTTATGAAATTCTCATCTGTCGATACAAACTCGATATATGGGATTTCCTCGGCACTACAGAACCTTGCAAATGGTATGGCGGCGGCACAGAGTATAGACGCAAGCGGGATAGCCGGTCTTGTCAACGCAATATCAAAGCTTGGCGGTGTGAAGTCCACAGCCGGAACAGACAATTTGCTCCGTATGAAAGATGACCTTGTGCAATTCATACAAGGGATGAACTCTGTCGGAAGCCTTAATTTTGATGTTACCGGACTGTCGAACTTGATATACACGGTATCAAGGCTTGGTACGAATATATCAAGCAATGCCACAGCAAATTTACCGGGAATATCGACGCAGTTACAGAATTTTGTCCGACAGATGAATGACATAGGCTCTATTAGTTTTGATGTGAATAGGCTGTACAGTCTCACAAGTTCAATATCAAGGCTTGGCGGTGTTGCATCGGGCAGAGCAATAACAAACATTCCGCAGTTGGCACAAGCGATTAAGAACCTTATGGCAACCTTGGCAGCAGCACCGCAGGTAAGCAATAATCTTATACAGATGACAAACGCGATTGCCAACCTTGCAGCACAAGGCAGTAAAGCAGGAACGGCATCAAAACGAATACAAAAAGGACTTGATAACGTATCAAGGAGTGCCACAACAGCGAAAGCCAAAACAGTGAGCCTTGCGCAGGTGTTTGGTAAGCTGTACGCGAATTTCTTTTGGGTTATTCGTGGCGTAAAGAAATTAAACAGTGCAATCCGAAGCACAACGGATTACATTGAAGCATTTAACTACTATACCGTAGCTTTTAACAAAATCGGTTCGGAATGGGGCGATGAATTTGCTAAATACGGTTATGACAATGCCACAGAATACGCAAACAGTTTTGCAAAGCGCGTAAACGATAAATTAGGTAAGTTATCCGGCCTTAAGGTTGATATAGATGCAGGACTTCTTGTTGAAAGCGGTGCGAAAAACCTTGGACTGAACATACAAGAGGTCACACAATATGCGTCACAGCTTGCATCGGTAACTAACTCATTAGGGCAGAGCGGAGAGACAACGACCGCAATAGCAAAGTCGATGACAATGCTTGCCGGCGATATTAGTTCACTTTTTAATGTTGATTACTCAAAGGTAGCAACGAACTTACAAAGTGGCTTAATCGGTCAGTCAAGGGCATTGTATAAGTACGGCATTGATATAACCAATGCCACATTACAGACATATGCCTATAACTTAGGCATTGAAAAAGCCATAAGCGAAATGTCGCAAATGGAAAAACAGCAATTAAGAGTTCTTGCAATCCTCGACCAAAGTAAAGTATCGTGGGGCGATTTAGCTAATAAACGAAAGAAAGTTTACAGATTAACTTATCTTTCAAGTGTTGCATAAGAATAGAAATATCTTATGGCAATCGGGCAAAATCGGTGAAGGCTAAGGCTTTAAGCTATGCTAATACCGAGATAACTCAATAGATAGCGAAAGGTTATTGAGTATCGTAACGAGTAGGAAGTGAATAAATATAATCTTCCCAAGAGTGTCCGACACTACTGTATAAAGGACAGTATGAGGTGGAAGTGGCTACCACCAAACCAAACGTAAAACGTGGGTGATAATGTACTCTGAACTTATAGGAAACTATAAGAAGCATAGGATAAAGAGCCTATGCGATAACATGATTGACAATAAATTCGCCAAACAATATGATACGTCAGCTTAGCACGAACTTCAAGGAAACCGGAATGGTATTAGGTCAGTTGTTTATACCTATGCTGCAAAAGGTTTTACCGGTTATCAACGGTGCTACGATTGCGGTTAAGCGACTGCTAGTAAACATTGCGTCCCTTATGGGAATTAAGATTGACTTTGAAAGTTTCGGTCAAAGCGGTTACAAAGAGGAAAGCGGTGCCGTAGATGATGTTGCGGACAGCTACGATAATGCAGCCGCGGCCGCTAAAAAGTGGCAGAATCAGCTTATGGGTTTTGATGAAATCAATAAGCTTACGGAACAGAGCGATACAAGTAGTGGCAAAACTGCAGGTGCCAAAGATACGCTTGACCTTACGGACGAAATCCTTAAGGCCACGGAAAATTACGAAAAGGTTTGGAACAAAGCCTTTGCGAATATGGAGAATGAAGCGCAGAAATGGGCGGATAAAATTTACAACACAATTGTAAACCATAAATGGTATGAAGCCGGAAAATTCATAGGCAGTCTATTGTCTGACGGTGTATCTTCTGTCAATTGGGAGGGCGTTGGAAAATGGATAAGCGACACCATATGCGATGCTATTGATTTTGTCAGAGGTTTTATTGACGGTGTAGATTGGAATGAATTAGGCAAAGCCATTGTAGAAATGGTAAACAACATTGATGTTGGCGAAATAATTGTTTCAATCGCCAAACTTGTGTTCTCACTAGCCGGTGCATTGGTTGACTTTAATTGGGGAAGTTATCAAGGTGCCTGGGAAGAAGGCGGCGTAGGAGGAGTAATCACAAGGGTACTTGCCGGAAGTGCTCCAGGATTGCCGATAATCATTAAGCTTGCAACAGAAATTATTGCAAAGATAAAAGACACCGAATTTTTCAAGGCTATTAATGATTGGTGGGATGATAATGTCCTTCCAAAGCTTGAAAAGGCATGGGAAATAAATACAAAGATTGTCGCCGAGATAACGAATGTATTCAAGAACACCGCAAAGCAATTATGGGATAACTTCAAAAAGGCGTGGAAGACTGTCGCAAAAGCCGGAATTGAAATTGTCAACGACTTTAAAAATACCGCGAAAGAAATGTGGGAAGATTTTAAAGACTCTTGGCTTGGAAGTTGGGTAATCTCAATCGGAAATGAGTTTGTCAATACCGCAAAACAGCTGTGGGATAAGCTTAAGAATGAGTGGGACAGAATACGCCATAATTGGATTGAAATAACTAACTTACTTAAGTTTACTGCAAGCGAATTGTGGGAAAGGTTCAAAGGAAGCGGTTTTGGAAAATGGGCAATCTCCATTGTCAATACACTTAAAAATACCGCATCGCAGTTATGGAACAATTTCAAGACGAATTGGGGCAATCGCGCGGTATCTATCATAAATACGCTTAGAAACACGGCATCGGAATTGTGGGCGAAATTTAAAGCCGGTTGGAGAAACTTTGGAGTGAGCATAAAGAATGTTTTATTGCATCCTGCAAGTACATTGTATAAAAACTTTAAAATAGCTTGGTCGATAGCTGCTTCGGCCGGTGTTAAGATTTTTAACCGGTTAGCTGAAACTGCAAGGGAGTTATGGAACAAGTTCAAGGAAAATTGGTACAAACTCAATCCGGTACTTAATATCGGGTTAAGCCTGATTGACAAGATAAAAGGTCTCAGAGGCGGCGGTGGTGGAAGTGCTTTTGCAACCGGTGGATTTCCGGAAGACGGAGTATTCTATGCCAACCATAATGAACTTGTCGGACGTTTTTCCAACGGAAAGACAGCAGTTGCTAATAACGATCAGATAACTACCGGTATTAGGGAAGCTGTAGTGAGTGGTATGTTACAAGTGTTTGGCGGTATGAATATGAGCAGTCAGCCTAGCCACATTGTAGTTCAGATTGACGGCAAGGAAGTATTCAGTGCTGTACAAAAACAGGCAGACGACTTCACTACAAGAACCGGGCAACCGGCATTTTTAACTTAGTATAAAGAGAACACTTACAGAAATGTAGGTGTTCTTTTTTTACCCCAAAATCAAGCGAAAGGCGGATTAGAATGAGCGAATGGCTTAAGATTGGCAACCTCAAAATGCCGAAAATATCCGGATTAACACCGAGTTGGAATAAAGTGTGGAGCACAAATACCGGGCGTAACGCAGAAGCGACAATGGTAGGCACAATAAAGGCAATAAAGAAAAAACTTGAAGTAGCTTTTGTTCCGTTATCACAGTCCGAACTGAACACGATACGGACAGCCGTAAATAACATTAAAACACCTTATGCAACAGTATCATATCAGCTTAATTCGGGCGAAACAGACAGTTTTACGGCATATACCGGAGATTTAGCCGGACAGCTTTATCTTGATGCGCCCGGCAAGACAATCTACAAAGATGTCAAAATCAGCATTATAGAGAAATAGGAGAATATGAAATGAAATTATTTGAAGTAGTATCGGTATCAAACGGACTTAGAATACTTGACGGAAAGCGACTTCCGGCAAAAATTAATTACGCGCTTATGAAGAATAAGAAAGCACTTCTTAGCGAATTGCAAGGCATCCAGGAACAGCGCATTGAGATTATGAAGTCGCACGCAAAAAAAGACGATAACGGCGAACCGGTATCGGAAAACGGACAGTTCATCTTTGAGAGTGATGCAGACAAAGAGGAAGCTACAAAGGAATATGCGGAATTACTCAACGTAGATGCTAACATTGACATTATGACGGTTACTTTTGATGACATTGTAAAGTGTGACGATATGGAACCGCTCACGACATCAGAGATTGAAGCACTGGAGTTTATGATTGATTAACAATCGGGAGGTAGTCCAACGAGAACTGCAAGCACGGATTTTATAGCGGCGGCAACAACCGACTATGCACGATACTACGGCAAATTTACCGTAGGCGAAACAGAATATACAGTACCGCTTACCGACTTAAAGGTAACGGCATCGGAGAATGGAAGTAGTGACTTAACGATAGGCAACGCACAATCGTCAAGCATTACTTTTTCTATTTATGAAGATACGATTGACCTTGAGAATAGAGAAATGGTCTTATTCGAGGGATTAGAAGTATCAGAGGGCAACATAGAATATATCCAAATTGGGATATTCAAGATAACATCTGCCACAGCGGAAGAGGGGAAAACATCTTACACCGGATATGACCGTATGTACAGCAGTATGGAAATGACGTATGTGTCAAAGCTGAAATATCCGAACAAAGATATTAATATCGTCAAGGAGATATGCACACAAGCCGGTATCACGTTTGTTGAAAGTACAATGGATAATAAGACAATATCTATTGCGACCGCCCCAAAAGGATATACAAGGCGCGAAATGTTAGGTTATCTGTCGGCAAGGCAGGGTAAAAATGCTGTCATTAATTCACAAGGACAGCTTGAATTTCGGTGGTACAAAGACGCTGATTACACTATACGTCCGAAAAAATACTATGAGAATGGCTTAAAGTTTACGACAAGCAAGGCTTTTAAGGTCGAGAAGATAGTATGTGAGGTTGCTACGTATAACGACAGTAAAACTCTTACAAGTGGTAGCGGTACTATGGCAATCAACATATCTAATCCGTTTATGACGCAGGCGGTTCTTGATGCCGTATACAAGAAGATAGGCGGTTTTACTTATAGACCGCTTACGGTTGAATGTCTCGGCGATTGGCGACTTGAAGTCGGGGATATTGTTAAAGTAACATCTGACGGTGTGGAGTATTCCGCCCCAATTACAAGCATTGTTTACGATTGTGACGGCGGTCTTAAATGTTCGATTGAGAGTTGCGGACAATCTGACACAAATAATTCAATCAACCCTACCGGTCCGATAACATCTCAAATGCAAAGACTGACAGCGGAACTCATAACAGCTAATCAGGTTATAGCAACGAAAATATCCGCAGAGCAGGCAGACATCAAGTACGCTACGATTGCTATTCTTAACGCATTATCGGGCAAATTTGACACGTTAAGTGCAAAGGCAATAACTACGGATAACATAGCCGCCGTGACCGCCAAATTAGGCTATATGACAGCGGAACAAGCGGATATTAAGTACGCGAATATCGAACTGACAAACATTGATACCGCAAACGTGGCTACATTGTTTGCGAATGTCGGCTTGATTGACCGTGCAACCGTAGTTGAGGGGCATATAACCGGCTTTCTCGACAGCGTAGAGGTAAACGCAAATAAGATAACCGCAGGAACACTTGTTGCGGATAGAATACTTCTTAAAGGTTCAGAAAGCGGATTGCTTTATGCACTTAATAATCTCGGCGAACTGACAAGCACTACGGTTGACAGCTTAGACGGATATATACTTACTGACCGTACAATCAATGCGGATAAGATAGTCGCAAACAGCATAACCGCAAATGAACTTGATGTTGAGAATATATTTGCTGATAATGCGGTAATCTCAACGATTACTTCACAATCGGCATTTATCAACGCTATCAGCACAAATAGTGTGGTTGTAGGCATAAAGAATACCGTAGACAATTTATCCGTAGGTGATAGGAATTTACTTCTCGCAACAAAGAATTTTGGCAAAATATCTACTTCAAATGGTGATTGGTTAATGTCCACAGATGATGATGGATTTACAGTTGCAAGTCGAACTGGCGATGGCAGGTATAATTCAATTCAAGTAATTACGAATGTTGACGCGACTGACAATGCACAATCTGATAAGCAAGTGGTCATCACTATTGACGCGAAAGCCGACGATTTGTTGACAACACCTCGAAATTATCTCGTGGCTTGTGAAGTTTATGGCTCAAATGACGGATTTAAGACGTGGTTTAGAGCTGTATACACAAACTGTTATATTGACGGTTCGGGTAACAATTTAAAGTATTTGGCAGGCACAAGAGAAAATGATAAATGGTGTGCATTAAGTTTTACAATGACATTGGATAAACTGACATCAGGTTCGTGGGGGACGTATAACGAATACCATTATGGAGTAGCCGTGTATACTCACTCAAATAACACCGGTCATACAATCAGTGTTCGTAAATTCAAAATGTCATTCGGTAATGTTCCGTCAGATTGGTCACCTAATCCGGATGATATATCGGTTGAGAATATCTATTCCGCAAATACCACAACGATTGACGGTGGGAAAATTACAACCGGTAGTATTACGGCAGACAAAATAAGCGTTGATGATTTAAGCGCAATTACGGCTACAATCGGTTCGTGGAGCATAACAACAAACAAGATTTATGCCGGAGATGCCGAAACCGGAACAGCAGTTATGCAAAGACCGACTGTAAACACAAAATGGGTATTCGCGGCCGGCGGTAAAGACCATACTAATTACGGAGATTGTCCGTTCAGAGTTGATAAAGAGGGTAACCTTTACTCAACAAGTGGAACAATCGGCGGATTTATAATCGGTGCTGATTATTTAAGAACAAAAGCAGACAGCCGTGGCTATAAATTTGGAATGAGTTCTAACGCACAGCCGACCGGAATATGTTCGTATATCGGCAAAGAGGGTACGGACTATGACTATGTATATAGGCTTGGTTGGGACGGCAGCGTGGAGACATCTAAGCTGACAGCCAGCGGAGCAGTATTCGGAAGTGGGCGTGTTTATTTTGAAGCAACCGAAAAAGCATATCTGACAAAGGGCGATAGTATACCTATCGTATTTTCTACCGGCGGATATATAACCGGTGGCGGTCAGACGGTAGCTTTTTTTCTCCCGACAAGGCTTATTATTGGCGCAAGCAAAGCTACATTGTCGTTTACATCAAGTGAGGGCATTAAGGTCAGACAAGGCGGTAACTATTGCTATGGCTCCACGGCTGAGACGAATGTCAGACCAACATCTCAATCAATATCGTTAAGCGGAGAATCAGGCGTGAATGTGCAATTAGTAATGCCAAACACAAGAAATGTAACTAATAATGACGCTTGTGGCGTGTCATTAACCGGCACATTAAAATTATCTTAGGAGGTAAAAAATTATGAGTAGTAGAGTATTAGAAGATGCAGTAAATCAGATTACCTGCACATACAAGACACATTGCGATAACAAAAAGAATGGCAATGCGTGGGCGCAAGGCATAGACCTTGTGAAATACAAATCACAGCTTGATTTCGTTACCGCACATTCAGACGGTACGGTTATCAAGGTTATAGCTTATCTCTCAGGCACAAACGGTGTGCCTGACAAAGAGGGAATGGGATATGGCAATTATGTGATGATTAAGCATAATGACAAGATATGCACATTGTACGCGCATCTTGAAAAGGTGTATGTAAATGAGGGCGAATTTGTCAAGAAAGGACAGCGTATCGGCTTTATGGGAAATACCGGTGGAAGTTACGGAGCGCATCTTCACTTTGAGGTCAGAGAGTACCCGAACGGCATTCCGACAAGCGGTTTACATGATGAAAGCAAGTATAAATGGCTTGATCCTACACCGTACATTGACGCGGACATTACCGGCATTAATACGGCAGAATACAAACTTAACGGACTTGATTATTTGCCGGTTTTCAATCCGAAATACTACCTCAATAAATATGCCGACCTTAAGGCGGCTTTCGGCAGTGATTATGACAAGGCTTGGGCGCACTTCAAACAGTACGGTATGAAAGAAGCAAGGCAGGCAAGCACGGAATTTAATGTGATTGCTTACAAAGATAACTACGCCGACTTAAGAGATGCGTTTGGCGATAATCTTCCGTTATACTATGAGCATTATTGCAACTACGGACGTAAAGAGGGCAGGAATGCAAGGACGGTTGAAAAGAAAACACTGACACTGACAAGTTACCCGAATTATACAAGTGGTAATGGATATTACCGTGTAAGGAAGTCTTACAAGGATGAGAAGAATGCAATCGGTTCTTATTGCACTTGGAGCAGTGCGTACAAGACTTGGAAGAGATACAAGTCAAGCGGCTACCATATCTACGATAAAAACGGCAAACAGCTTGATTAAGGGCATTAATAAGGCGTGTGGTACTTATGTACTGCACGCCTTATTTTTATTTCGATAAAATATCTACATAGAACATATCAAGGTTTATCTCTTGACCGCTTGAACCGTCAATGAAATTTGTGGTATCTACAAGTCCATTGAAAGTTCCGTATATTCTTATTATATCTTCTTCTAGCAGCTTTTCATAATCTTTAGCAGATGTATCTCTCTTATCCGTCACAAAAAACATATCGCCATCGTAAATATCGTATTCCTGGTCTTTAGTGAATACCTTGTATGTGGTAGTGCCGAAAGAGGTTGATACGTCAAATATTTGTACATCAATGTAAAAATTCTGGCCTTTATACTTATCGGGATTGCGCTTAACATCTTTATAGTTGAGTTCCGAGCAGGTAGCGGCAAAATCATCTTTAGACAAGTCAGTTTTTGAAGATGAGGTATTGCTACCTGATACAGCAATTATTATCGTGATTACCATTAATGCGGTTGCAATAGAGCCAAGGACAAGACCGGCCGTAGCGGTTCCACCCTTGTAACCGTATCTTTTGTTCGCGCTTGAACCGGTTGCGCCTAGTACAATCGCTATAATGCCTAAAATACCACCAACAAATATAAATGATGTTAGTATACCTATGATACCTAAAACAAGTGCCGCGGTACCTTTTGGCTTGTATGGTTGCGGTTGTGGTTGCGGTGGGAACGGTTGTTGCCATTGTGGTGGTTGCTGATAAAATTGATTATTATTATCCATATGTCTCTCCTTGTAAAATCGTGTCGAGAATTGCGATAGATTACCGCGTATGCCCGACAAAATGTGTGATATGATTGTAAATGTCCTCGGAAAGAGGATATTCAAGTTCCGATGTGGCGGTGTTTGGTAGCGCGGCACCGTCACTAGAACTTAATGATACTTTATGTGGGATATTTTGTCAATGTGGGTTGACAAGCAAGAACAAATGTTCTAATATAGGCATATCGCTACTATAATCGTGTGGTATTCGGGAGGGTTGTTGTATGGAATGTAAACAAAAAATAATAGATGAGGTCAATGAGTGCCAAAATGGCAGATTTCTCGAATTTTTATATCGAATGATATTATCATTCAAAAAAAAGTGGGGCATCTAGTGCCCCTCTTTCTCGTACCAATAGGTTATATTGTCGAAAATAGTTCTCCGGTGTTCCGCGTTAAGGACTTTTAATCGCTTAACATTTTCTAGTAGTTCTGCATCGGACAGCAAATCAGGAATTAGATCTGCGGTATCATCCGTAAAATTATCATCCCAACCCATTAAATAAGATGGCGAAATATCAAGAACCTTTGCGATGCTTTCAAGCTTATCACTCGGAATGTTCGTTATGATATTGTTCTCATACTTATATAATGTCTGTTTTGATACTTGAATTTTACCGGCAAGTTCAACTTGTGGCATATTCAAGAGTTCACGGCGTTTTTTAATTCTGTCTCCAATTGACATCATATGTTCCTCCTTTCCTATTGGTAACTTCATTATATCACTAAAAAGTTACAAGTCAAGTAAAAAATAACTTGACAAGTTACAAAAAAAGGATATAATGAAAGTAACTTGATAAGTTACAATGACGAAAGGAGATGAAAATATGATAGACACAAACAAGCTTCGCGGAGTTATCGCCGAACGTGGCAAAACACAAGCGGATGTCGCTAAAATGATAGGAATAACTACCAAAACATTCTATTCGCATATGCAGAAAGGTGTGTTTGGCAGCGATGAAATCCAGGCGATGATTGACGGTTTGGAAATTCACAATCCTATGGATATTTTTTTTGCAAAGCAGGTAACTTTATAAGTTACTAAGGAAAGGAGAAGCATATATGAATTTACAGATATTCAAAAATGAAGAGTTCGGAAAAATCCGAACAGTTGAGAAAAATGATGTTGTTTATTTTGCCGGAAGTGATGTTGCAAAGGCTTTAGGTTATGCAATCCCACACAAGGCAGTACAGACACATTGTAAGGGGGTTCTAAAATGGAACATCCCTACAGATAGCGGAAATCAGGACGTTTTATTTATAACCGAGGGCGATGTTTACCGCCTTATTATGAAATCGAAACTGCCGAGTGCTGAAAGATTTGAAAGTTGGGTAATGGATGAAGTTCTTCCGTCAATCAGAAAGAACGGCGGTTACATAGCCGGACAAGAAACAATGACGGATGATGAGTTACTTGCCAAGGCTCTTATGGTGGCGAATAACAAGATTGCGGAAAGAGACCGCATAATCGAACATCAGAAAGCCAAAATCGAATATGACAGACCGAAAACCATTTTCGCCGATGCCGTAGCGACAAGTAATACATCAATCCTTGTCGGAGATTTGGCAAAGATAATATGTCAGAACGGCGTACAGATAGGTGCTAAGAGGCTTTTTAGTTGGCTTAGAGATAATGGCTATCTTATCAAGCGCAAGGGTGCAGATTGGAATATGCCGACACAGAAGTCCATAGAAATGGGTCTATTTGAAATTAAGGAAAGCACTCACATAAACGGCAGTGGATGTAATGTAACTACTAAAACCCCAAAGGCAACCGGCAAAGCACAGATTTATTTCGTGAACAAGTTTTTATCAGGTATGAACAATGAGAGATTTGACTAATCAGAGGTTTGGCAGACAAGTCGCTATTAAACCTTGCGGTACCAATAAGTACGGAAACATTCTATGGCTTTGCAAATGTGATTGTGGGAAAGAACACATTGTTCCAAGTGGAAAATTAGTTCAAGGCAAATCGAAATCGTGCGGATGTCTTGCAAAAGATATTCATATAGCACAACTACAGACACACGGAATTACAACCGGTGGGAAACCAAGAACTTTTATTATTTGGAACGATATGAAAGCACGGTGCCTTAATCCTAAATCTATATCATATAAGAATTATGGGGCGAGAGGAATTACAGTATGCCAAGAATGGCTTACTTACGAGAACTTCCATAACTGGGCACTGAATAATGGTTATAATGATCAGCTGACACTTGACCGCATTGATAACGAGGGCAATTATTGTCCGGAAAATTGCCGTTGGGTCACTATGGAATACAATCGAGCGCATCAACGCAGGACAAAATTCTTTGTTATAGACGGAGAGGAACTAAGTTTTACAAAATGGTGCGAGAAAGCCGGCATAAGCAGGTATATAGCACATAAAATTTTGGATAAAAGCGAAGAGACGTTTGTTAAGACACTAAAGGAAAGGATAGCATTGAGCAATGGTAAAGAGGAATAAATTTAAACGGTTCATTCATTCACTATCGTGGGCGACATACACCGGCGCAGTGGTGTTTATAGCATTGATGCTGATGTTAATAATTGTCGCTATGATAAACCATAACCGGAATGTCGTAGACACGGAAGAATCCGAACCGGAAACAGAAACAATAATCGAAACGGTCAGCATTGTACGGCAGACGGACAGTGAGGATTTATATTTTTCGACAGAGAAAGGAGAAGACAATGGCAATTAAGAGTTACAAGGGATTTAACAAAGATATGACTTGCAAAGGATTTCAGTATGAAGAGGGCAAGGAATACGAGACAGAAAGAGCAGAGTGCTGCGAAACCGGATTTCATGCGTGCGAATATCCGTTGGATTGTTTTTCGCATTACGCGCCAAATGGCAGTGTATATCATGAAGTAGAGCAGGACGGAGACATTGACCGCGAAGATGACGGTACAAAGATTGCATCAACCAAAATCAAGATTGGCGCAAGGATAAGCATAGCCGGAATTGTTAAAGCAGCTATCGAATACACAATGAGCAAAACTAAAAAGGAAGCAAGCAAAGATGATGATTACGGCGCATCGTCAGCCACCGGTTCTTGTGGCGCATCGTCAGCCACCGGAGATTACGGCGCATCGTCAGCCACCGGATATAAAGGCGCATCGTCAGCCACCGGTTCTTGTGGCGCATCGTCAGCCACCGGATATAAAGGCGCATCGTCAGCTGATCACAAAGATGCCGTGGCTGTCGCGTGGGGCTATCGCGGTAGAGCCAAAGGCGTTTTGGGTTCTCACCTTGTATTGGCGGATTGGGAAGGCGATGTCAGCTGGTATTGGAAACCGGAGCATTGGGAACTCAAAGGCGCGAAAATGGTGCAGGTTGACGGTAAGAACATCAAGCCTGATACATGGTACACAATGGAGAATGGCGAAATTATGGAATGGGATGAAGAAGAATAGAAAGGAGATAGCAATGATTATCACAGATTTTAATCAGATGTCAGTAGTAACCGACTTGCCCGTTATCCACAATGTAATCGGATTAAGTTTCGTGATTGAAGACGGAAAGATTACCAAAGTGGTAAACGATAAGGCTTGCAACAATTGAGTCACAAGCCTTATCAAATCAAATAAGAAAGGGTCGGTAAAACCCAGTTCTTATGGTACCACACAGAAAGGAGAATTGCAAGTCAAAATGAGAAGTCGAATAGAAAACATACTTAAGAAAATGGGAATACCGGAGGAAATGCCGGGATTTAGGATATTGACAAGTGAAATAGAAGAAGTCGTGTACTACAAAGGGGCGATAGGCATAAACGAGGTCGCTCAAAGAGTAGCAGGAATATCAGAGATAAAGACAGATACCCTTGCCAAGCGCGTTAGAGACGCACTTAAATGCGTTGATGACGAGGGCGCAGCATTCAAACGGTATGTGGGATTCCATCCTATCACTAACGTGACATTCGTACAGAATGTGGCAATCAGCATACTTAAGGAGGATAAGGAATGGGAAATGTAGCAAAGATAAGCGGAACCGTAATTGCCGAGCCGGAATACTCACATACTACGGTAGGCGAAAAATCCTACAAGGTGCTTATCGAGGTTGCCCGAATGAGTGGGGCATATGATGAAGTTCCTTGCATTGTTCCGGAGATATTCGCGCAGAAGATACGCAAAGGTCAGAGAGTGCATTTTGACGGAGAGGTCAGAACCTACTACAGCAAGGACAGACACCTTGAAGTTTATATATTCGCTCAAAAGGTCTATGAAGAGACTGATATGGGCGATTACAACCACGTCGAATTTGACGGACTGATTAAGTACCCACAAGAGCCGAGACGTACACCGCTAACAAACAGAACCGTTATTGATTTCTCAATTGTAAATCGCGATGGTAACGGTGCCGTGAATTACATTCCGGCAATCGCCTGGGGGCGAAACGCATACCGTATAGCGAATTGCGGAGCAGAACAGAAGATAAGGATAACCGGCAGATTTCAGAGCCGGGTATACGAAAAAGACGGAACCGAACATACCGTATATGAAATATCGGTATCGGGAATATATATGTTATAGGAAGGAGACACATATGGCAAAATCAGACAAAGCTGTCCTTGTATCGGACGAAAACCACGTTATTCTCGATAAATGGTACTACGAGGAACTCATAAACACCGCAGCGAGGGTTGACGTACTCATAACTCTTATAGATAGGGATAAGTACATAGCCATACCGGAGTTATTGGCAATTCTCGACAGACCGAAGGGGAACCGCCTTTTGCATGAAATGGATCAGAAATTATTGGAAGAGAAAGGAGAGACAGCGGAATGCGTGAAATGATTATAAAAAGCCTTACGGTAACTAACTTTATGGCGTATGCGGAAAAGACATTTACATTCGGTAAATTAACATCACTGTCCGGAATGAACGGTGTAGGTAAATCAACAGTTGTAACCGCTTATAATTGGCTGTTCTTTAACTGTGATTACGAACTGAAAGACAATCCACCGATAAGGCGCGAGGTTGACGGAGTGAGCATTGATGACATTGATACTTCCGTTTCCGCTGTAGTTGAGATTGACGGCAAGGAAATAGCCGTACGCAAGGTTCAGAAGAGAAAATACAGCAAGGACGGCACATCTTATAAAGATGATAATGTCTACTATATCAATGAGGCTGCCAAGACACTTACCGCGTACAACGAGTATTTCGACATTGATATGAACGTATTCAAGATGTGCAGTAACGTCAACGCATTTTTAGCAAAAAAGCCGGCAGAAATGAGAGAATATCTCTTTACACTTGCTGAAAGCAAGACGGACTACGACATCGCATCGGCACACGAAGAGTTGGCAGAGTTACTTCCGTTACTCAACAAGTACACGCGCGATGAAGTAATCGCCTTGAATAAAAAAGCCGTATCAGACATCAAAGCAGAACTTCCGGTACTTAAAGGTCAGATTTCGGAGAAAGAAAGAGACATTCAGATTAAGAATGCCACAGATAAGGGCGAACTGTTGGCAAAGCAGAAAGAAATTGAGGACAGATTAAAGACTGTCGCAGATGCGAAAGCCGATAATGACAAGCTGTCATCTGAATATCAGGCATTATCGGACGGTATTCTTGAACTGAAATTCAAACAGAATGAGATAGAGGAAATCGCAAATATTGGACTTATTGCGAAACGTGACACATTAAAGCAGGCAATTAGCGATACAAAGTCGGAATTATCTGACATTCAGAATGAGTGCGTTTCAATGCAGAAAACGATTGATAGCCTTACAGCAGACATTGACCGCAAGAACCGTATTCGCAATATGAAAGTAGAGGAATGGCAGCAAGCGAAAGACCGTAAATTTGACGAAAACAGCCTTGTTTGTCCTTATTGCAAGCGAAAGTATGACGCGAGCAAAAAAGAGGAAATGCGAGCCGATTTTGACGCACACAAGGCAGAAAAGTTAAGGATAATAACCGATGCCGGAATGTCACTCAAAGCTGACATCGAAAGCATAACTGCCGAGATTGAAGAATACAAGGGCAAGATTGAAGAAAAAGCGGTAACCGCTAACAACCTTAGGGATGAAATTGTAAATCTTACGGAAAACCTTAATGCGATACCTGACAAGGCGGATGTCAGTGATAATGACACATACAAGGCATTGCAGGCAGAAATCGAGAAGAAAGAAACACTTCTTAAGGCATCACGTTCAATGGCTGATGTTAGGGCAAACCTTAAGGCAGAGGAAATCACACTCAACAGTCAGTTGATAGACATTAAGAGCGAGATGGCCAAACTTGATACTGTTGCCGATACTGAAAGGCTTGCGGAACTTGAAAAACAGTACAAGGTCAAAGACCAGATGCAGACTGATGCTGAAAAGATACTTAAGCTTATTAAGGAACTCGACAAGTGCAAGAATGAAGAATTGTCAGACGAAATCAACAGTCATTTTGGCATTGTTAAGTGGAAACTTTGGGAACTTAGCAAGGGCGGAGAGTACAAGAATGTATGCGTGCCTATGGTAGACGGCAAGTCAATACTATCGACTATGAGTAACAAGGGCAATCGCATTCTCGGCAGAATTGATATATGCCGTTCATTACAGAGCATCAACGGTTTTATCTGCCCGATATGGCTTGATGACGCGGAAAGCCTTGATGTAAGCAATCGCCGTAAATTGGCTGAAACAGTAGGCAGACAGCTTATATTACTGATTGTAAACGGTAGCGAGAAATTAGAAATTGCGGAGGGATAAACACTGTGAATGATAGATATATTGTAGAACAAGAGTTTGAACACGCAGGATATAAATGTGCCGTTACATTCAATGTGATGGGGCATAGGTGCGGATATGTAGGCATTCCTAAAAACCACCCTTTATATGGTAAAGGGTATTCAAACTATCTTGAAATTAAGAAAGCAGATGTCGGAGACCGAAAAATAAGCGGTATTTTTCCTTTGCTTGGAGCTTGCCTTGATAAAGACGAAAGAATACGAATTGAAGCATATTTTTCATGCCACGGCGGTATTACCTTTGCAGATGGCGGTAAAAAATCAAGTTATCCGATTGAAAGTGATTTATGGTGGTTTGGTTTTGACTGTGCACATTGTAACGATGCAAGAGAACTTGGACTCGCTTATGAGAGATTTCCTAATTATAGAAAAAGTCTTTTTATACAAATGGAGATTGAAAGTAAATTTCACATTGATGGGTTGATAATCCGTACAGAGGAATATGTAGCAGAAGAGTGCAAGAAGTTAGCGGAACAGTTGAAAGAGTTTGAAGAAAGCGAGGAATAATTATGGCAGAGAACACAGCAGTAGCAGAAAAGAAAGAAGCTGAAAGCAGAGAACTTGTAGCAAAGGACTTTACAGAGGGAATGGTTGTAAAAATTAAACAGAAAGAGAAATTCGGTTTGACATTCCCCAAAGATTACAACTACACAAACGAGTTAATGTCGGCAATGTTGATTTTGCAGGACACCGTAGACACGAACAAAAAACCGGTGTTACAGAGTTGCACAAGGGCAAGTATCGAAAATGCGCTTATCGAAATGGTAACAGACGGATTATCAATAAGGAAGAAACAGTGCTATCCGGTTGCTTACGCAGGGAAGTTAAGCTGTCAGCCATCTGTTTATGGTGCGACTTGCGTCGCCAAGAGATACGGGCTTGTTGACATAAACGCAGAAGTTGTCTATGAGGACGATGAATTCAGCTACACGATTAAAAATGGAGAGAAAACAATCGTAGAGCACACACAGAAAATTGACAATATCGACAATGACAAGATTATAGGTGCCTATGCCGTAGCGGTTATGAAAGACGGAACTGTTAAAACAGAAGTTATGACAATCAAGCAGATAAAGACCGCTTGGAAGCAGGGATTTGGATATAAGGAAAACGGAAACGGAGTTCATCAGAAATTCACTGATCAGATGGCAATGAAAACCGTTAAGAACCGACTTCTTAAATCCATTAACAATACTCATAGTGGTTTTGGCGAGGAAGACGATTATGAGGAAATCAGCCACGAAGAAATGCTTGAGCAGGATGTAGCTTACGATATTGAGCAGAATGCAAACAGTGTTGATTTTGACGAAGATAACATCATTGACGGTACAGCCACAGAAATAACCGAAGAACCGAGCGATGTAGCACCGTTTGCGGAAGAAAAGGAGAATTAAGTAAGCCTATGAAATCAGCAAGTTTAGAACAGATGATGGCTGATATGAATAATGGCACTTATGACTTGACTTGCAACGGAGAATGTACTCAATGCGGTAATTGTTGCAGTGACCTACTTCCTATGACAGAAGATGAAATCGCAACAATCCGCAAGTACATCAAGAAACATCATATCAATGAACATAGGCATAATTATCCGACGGCTACACCAACAATGGATATGACTTGTCCGTTTCTTGATGATGATAAGCCAAAGGAAAAATGCGAGATTTATTCAGTTAGGCCTAGAATCTGTAGAGAGTTTATCTGCTGTCCGAGTAAAAGACCACAGATTGATGATTGGGATTACAAATTAAAGTGCAAGGTAGTTGATGTTAGAAGGGAGTTTTTTGAATGAGAGTAGTTTCGCAGGACGGAAAGATAGATATGCCGTATGAAATGGTAGGTATTTTCAGATTTAAGGCAGAAATCTATTTCTTAAATAGAAATCTGACAGGTGTTATACCGCTTGACGGCGATGTGAGGTTAGCCACTTATTCCACCGAAGAAAAGGCAATTAAGGCTATGGAAATGTTGAGAGAACTGTATTTGCTTAAAACGGAAGTTCATAGTGATTATAACTGTCATCACTATAAAGTAGCATTGAACAAGGTCTTTCAGTTTCCACAGGATAACGAAATCGAGGTGTGAGTATGAAACTTAAATGTATCGCAAGCGGTTCTTCCGGTAACTGTTATACCTTAACCGCTAATGACGGAGAAACACTTATCCTTGATTGTGGAATACCTCTTATGAAGATTAAAGAGGGATTGAATTGGAATATCAAAGATGTTGCAGGGTGTGTGGTAACACACGCCCACAACGACCATTCAAGGGCATTAAACGACCTTAAGGATATGCGAATACCGGTATTTGCACCGTACATAAGCCTTAATCCTATGGCACTCGGCAGCGGTCAATTTAAGATAGCCGCTTTCGACCTGACAACGACAGACGGCAGGTGGACTCACACTAACGCAGACAGCACCGAATGCCCTTGTTATGGATTTATGATAATCCATCCGGAAATGGGAAAAATGCTTTACATAACCGATACGGAGCTGATTAAGTGGCGGTTCAAGGATATAAATCACATTCTCTTAGGCGTGAATTACGACAAGGATTTAGTTGATGCCGACAGCCCAAAGACAAGACACGTTTTCCAAGGACATATGAGCATTGACACGGCTTGTGATTTTGCTAAGGCTAACTATTCAGATAGCTTGCAGAACGTCATAATGTGCCATTTATCAAGCGAAAATGCTGACAAAGACTTATTTATCGAGAAGATGAAAAAAAACGCTTGTAGGGCAAATGTGAACGTAGCAGAGCCGGGCAGGGAATGGATTTTAAGGAAAGGAGATGAATGTCCGTTTTGATGACCGAAACTGAACCTATATGTGCGAATTGCAAGCACAACACAAAAGATGATGAAAACTATTATTGCAACAATGAAGACAGCGACTGTTATGGATTACCGACTATGTATGATGACAGTTGCGAAGATTTTGAAGAAAAGGAGATTTAATTATGATTAGCGCGGATAAAGGACATGTGCGTATTTCCGGCAAGGGTATTGAAATGCTTACGGAGCTTGGTGTCATCGCAGCAGCTTTGCATGAAATGATGTGTGAGAAAGGAATATCGAAAGGCACAGCAGAAAAAGTAATTCATGGTGTGGTTGCTGCCGGAATTTGCTCTAGGGAAACATTTGACAAGAAAGAAAACTCGATAATGGAAACGGCTGACGAGATAGTCAAGAAGATACTCAAAGGAGAGAAAGACGATGAATAAAGTTATTTTAATGGGTCGTTTAACACGCGACCCGGACGTAAGGTATTCGCAGACAGCGAATGGAAGTATGGCAGTCGCAAGATACACACTTGCGGTCGACCGTCGTTTTAAGAAAGACGGAGAAACAAACGCGGATTTCATATCGTGTGTTGCGTTTGGTAAGGTCGGCGAGTTTGCCGAGAAGTATTTACGCCAGGGAACAAAGATTGTTGTTGAGGGCAGAATACAGACCGGAAGTTACACCAACAAGGACGGCAATAAGGTTTACACGACTGACATTTATGTTGAGAATTGCGAGTTTGCCGAAAGCAAGTCCGCGGCGGAACAGAACGGAGTAAACACGGCACCGGCGCGACCAAAGCCGAGTAATGTTGATGCAGACGGTTTTATGTCAATTCCGGATAACGTAGATGATGACGGTTTACCGTTTTAAGGAGAGTCTATGAAGATTATTAGCGGAAAGGAATAACAAGTCCTCGGTAAACCGAGGTTGCGTAATGGGTGAAGTAAAATGGAATTGCGCACAAAACATAGTAAAATGAGTTCCGTGCAAGACCGGATTAAAGTATGCTAAAAAACGCTTGCTGACTATGTTGTCCACGATTACAAAGCGATTTGTAACGTGGTGTTATGAAAAAATTAAAAGTATGTTGGGTATCTGCCGGTATATCAAGCTTTATGGCAGGATATTTAGCCGGAAATGTTGATGAATGGATTTACATTGACATTGCAGACCAACACCCGGACAGTATCAGATTTATTAGAGATTGCGAGAATGCAATCGGGAAGAAGATACAAATTTTAAAATCAAGTGAATATAGGAATGTCGAGGAATGTGTCAAGGTGTTTGGCAGTTTTAAACATATAAAAGGCTTTACACCTTGCACAAATTGGCTTAAGAAACGTGTGAGAAAAGAATGGGAAGACCAACACAAGGATTGCGAAATCACTTATGTTTGGGGATTTGATGTAAACGAGAGGGCAAGAGCCGACAAAACGATTGAAGCTAACCCACAAGCAGTACACGAATTTCCGCTGATTGACAAAGGACTTTCCAAAGAAGAGGTTCACGGCTTATTTAACCGGATATTCGATTTCCCAAGACCTAAAATGTACGAAATGGGTTATTCAAATAATAACTGTATCGGCTGCATTCGTGGTGGTATGGGATATTGGAACAAAATAAGGAAAGATTTTCCGGAAGTCTTTGACAGCCGGGCAAGGCTTGAAAGAGAAGTCAACCATTCCATTCTTAAGGATAGCAACGGTCCTATATTCTTAGATGAATTAGATCCGAGCCGTGGGAATATGAACACGGAGATAATGCCTGAATGTGGCGTTATGTGTTACTTGAACATTAATTGATTTAACGCGCGTCAGAAATGGCGCGCAGGAAAGGAGCAGAAATGGATGGTGATTGATATGTTAAGCATTGATGAAGCAATAGCACACGCAAGAGAAAAAGCGAAAGAAATCAGAGAAAACATAATAGACGGAGATAACCTAGAACCATACGAATTATATTGTAATGCAATGGTTGCTAAGAGTGCTGAAGAATACGAACAACTTGCAGAGTGGTTGGAAAAACTAAAAGAATATAAAGCATTAGAAGCAGAAGGTAAGCTTGTTATTTTACCTTGCAAATATGTGTATTACATTGTTGATATAAACAATTCTGGATATGCAAAGGTTGCGAAAAGATTTATTAAGGTGCTTTCAGTATATGAGATTGAGAACATTGACAAAGAAAACTGCAAATATTTTTCCACAAAAGAAAAAGCAGAAGCAAAACTGAGGGAATTGAGGTGTAACAATGGAAGATGAAAATTTCTTTGAAAAATGCAGGACTTGTCAACACTGTTATACAAAAAAAGATGACGATTATGTTTATTGCAGGAAAAGAAATGGAAAATGTGAATATAAACCATATAAGTCAAGAAAAGAATTGAGAGGTGAAGAAAATGAAGAAAGAAGTTGACGGAGTAGTAGTAGAGGCAAAAAGCATTCTAACCGCACTGAAAATAATCAAGACAGTGTGCGAGGACAATGAATGTCAGACTTGCCCCTTTGGGAAGAATGATAATACAACTGGGAAAATACTTTGCATGATTAAATGCACAACACCCGATGTATGGATTATTAATGACGAGACTGATGTATGGAGGGCATTACGATGAACAATATTAAAGAAGAAAGAGTAACCGACTTGTCTATTATCATGGAAATGATAGATAGTAAACCTTATTATAGCGTGCAGTACAGAAATGTCGGTGAGATTGGCTGCCACATCGGGTACAGCTCGTACAATTTAAAAACTGTATTAGAGTTCATTGGTGAATATTTTGAGATAGTAGAAAATGATAGCAAACAGACAAACGCCGACAGAATAAGGAATATGACGGATGAAGAATTGGCAAAGTTTCTTATAACTTTTAAGAACACATTCGGCGAAGAATACGAAGGAGAAGTCAGTTGTATGGAATGGCTTCAATCAGAAGCAGAATAGGAGAGAATATGGAAGATATATATTTGTATAAAGCTAAGACAACCCCAAAAGAAAAAGGAGAATTTAACAATGTTTGGGTTACTGGAAATCTTATTGTTTCCAATGGAAAGTATTATATACATCCTATAAACAATGTTGTAAATGTTGAGAATGAGATTGGAAGAATAATCGTGATGCACGAAGTAATTCCAGATACCATCTGCCAATGCACCGGACTTAAGGATAAGAACGGTAAGAGAATTTGGGAGAATGATATTGTCGGGCTTTACAACGAGAACAAAGAAAAACGATATGCTGTAGGGAGTGTAGAATACGGAACTTGTAATTGTTCATGTTGTGACGGAGTGTATGGCTGGTATTTTACGGATAATGCCGACATAAGAGAATCGGGAAGATATGAAGTTATCGGCAACATCTTTGATAATCCGGAATTATTAGAAAGCGAGGGATAAATATGACAGAAAGTGAAGCTAATCTGAACGACAACATAGGTACGGTTGAAGCAAGGCAAATTATTGAGGTGGTAACGGCGCTTGCGAAAAGTTGCGCTTTTACTCACATTGAAGCCATGAAAATAGCTAAGGTATGTCAAGACTGTTGCGACAGATTGGAAAGGAGTAACGATGACGGAGAATGAAGCAATAGAAGCAATACAGTTTGATTTAGAAATAGGCGGTGAGATACATTCTCAGGTATTGCGCGATGCTGTTGATGTTGCAATACAGGCACTTGAAGAGGTGCAGCAGTACCGCCAGATTGGCACGGTGGATGAATGTCGTGAAGCTGTGGAGAAACAAACCTCAAAAGAGCCAGATTATGAGGGCGACGGATACTCGAATGGACAGCTTGTATACGACACTTGGATATGTCCTTGCTGTGGTCATCATTACGAGGTTGATTATGATGATTATGAATATTGTCCGAAATGTGGCCAAAAAATTGATTGGAGTGATGAAGAATGAGCGAAGAACTTAAGCCGTGTCCATTTTGTGGTGGGAAAATAAAGTTGGATGAAGATGATTTTTATATGTTTTGCTGTGATAAATGTGGAGCAGGAATAACATTCGCGAAAGAATTGGAAGACGGAACGGCTACAGACTGTAGCAAAGAGGAGAGTATAGAAAAATGGAACAGGAGGGCGAACGATGGGAAGACTGATTGATGTAGCAGGCCTTGAAAAATTCATCCGTGAACATAGATGTGCCATAGGAGATGACAATTTATTATTAGTCGCAGGGAAAGACGGTAGGTGGCAGGAAGCATTACCGTTTGTAAAAACAGCATATGATGTGGATGAAGTCGTGAAAGAAATTAACGAATGGACATTTAATGCAAACATAGATGTTGGCGACGGAACAATAATGAACCACAACCTCATTGTTAGGGATACGGCAATAAACATAGTAAAGGCAGGTGGGAAGAATGAGTGATTTAATCAGCAAAAATGAAACAATAGACTTACTGTACCAAGTATTTGAAAAATATAGTATGGCAACCGATAAAAATAGTCCTTTAGGTGGATTTGGAGTAGAACTATTTAAGAATATAAAAGCAATGCCTACCATCTATTCAGTTGACAAGGTTGTAGAGGAATTGGAAAAAGCGAAAACAATAAATGTTGATGTTGGATTTGGAACAATTTGCAAAGCTATTCGCAAGGATGTCGCAATCGAAATCGTAAAGGCAGGTGGTAATTCTTGAACTATCAGAACATAGCGAAAGCCAAGGCGATTGAAGCTAAGAACCGTGAACGCCTTAAGAAAGTCAATTCCGAACTTGATGACGGCAGCGGTATTTACTTTTTAACACGAACCGATGAAAACGGCATCCGGTATTTTTATATCGGGCAGGCACTTCACATTATGCAGAGAATGTGCGGACACCTTGTAGGGTATCAACATATAGACCTCTCGATCAAGAAACGCGGATTTTACAGCGATGATAACCCTTACGGTTGGAAATTGAACTTTATGCACTACCCGAAAGCAGAATTAGACAAATGGGAGCAGTATTGGATTTTGAAGTACACACAAAAAGGTTATCAGTGTCGTTATAACAAGACTGCCGGAGGGCAGGGAGAGGGCAAAGAGAAGATAAACGAGTTCAAACCCTCTAAAGGCTACAGAGACGGCATAGAGCAAGGCAAAAAGAACCTTGCAAGAGAATTATCCTCTATCGCAGAAAAACACCTTAAAATCGAAATTAGAGAGGATAAAGCTAATAACAAGGTGTCACAGAGACAGTATGAGAAATTTATGGAATTATTGAAAGGAGGTCTATCAGAATGAGTACAGCAGTTGTTATAACCGCGATAATTTGCGGAACAATAATCTGCATATCTACAATATCGGCAATTACCGGTAATGTGCAGAGAAAGAGAAATGAGAAAAAGCTTAGAGAGGTTCAGAAAGCTTTTGACGATTTTTTACAGAACCTTAAAGAAGAAAGCGAGGAATAAGTATGTTTAAGGTTGGATTATCGCCGCTGACAAACCGCATTTATTGCGGTAAATCAGACAGAAGAACACCAAATACACTGATAGGCAAGGAAGATGTCACAAGTGATGCTTTACGCGCCGTTTTTGGATGGCTTGTGTCGTACTATGAACATGCAGAGTCGGGCGAGGAACTTATTGTCGAAGTCCCCGATACCGATTACGAGATTGTTGTAAGAAAAGGTAGGACGAAGAATGAAAATTTTAAGTAAAAAGAAATGTGAAGAAATTCTGAAAAGAATTACTGCAAATGAAATTATTCAGACCGAATACGGATTACGCGATATGGAAGCGGAAACAAAAGCTACAGAAAACAGAGCAGAGATAGCTTTTATTGTCGGCGGTATTAAAGGGATGAACAAGGTACAGAACACATTAAGAAAAAGGTATAACAATAACTGAAAGTCAAAGAAAGGAATAGGTTGTGAATCAAAATAGTAAAAGACTTTATAGAATATGGAAAAATATGAGGAATAGATGTAGGAATCCTAATAATAGAAGTTATCACAAATATGGCGGCAGAGGCATAACAGTATGTGACGAATGGGATAAACACTACGATTATTTTGAAAAATGGTCACTTGAAAATGGGTATACCGATAGCTTGTCAATAGACCGCATAAACGCAAATGGAAATTATGAGCCTTCAAATTGCCGGTGGGCTGATAAGCACACACAAGACAATAATAAAAGAAATTCTATTAGAGTATTGTACGGTGGAAAATACATTCCCATTATAGACGTTGCAAATATAACAGGGAAAAAATATAGTGAGATTTATTATTTAGCTATTTCGGGCAAAGTTGTAAGCAAAAGAATAAATATAATTTAAAGAAAGGAAATAGGAGTGCGCACATAAAACCGAGGTTTCCTTTTGGTAGATTTAGAATGTATAAAAAGAAAATTAAATGTGAAATATATCGTGATTCTATGCAGAATTACAAAAAATACGCAATACCGCCGGCGCAGCTTATCATTGCTGATGTTCCGTATAACGTAGGTAACAATTTTTACGGTAGCAACCCTATGTGGTACAGGGGGGGGGATAATAAAAACGGGGAAAGCAAGCTTGCCGGCAAAGCGGCGTTTAATTCCGACTTCAATTTCAACCTTTACGAGTATTTTCACTTTTGTTCAAAAATGCTTAAGAAAGAAGACACAAAGCCTTTACAAAGAGGCAGAAGTAGTAACAGCCCTTGCATGATTGTGTTTTGTTCCTTTGAACAGTTGTCAACATTGATTGCCGCGGCAAAGAAGCACGGATTTGTCAATTATATACCGCTTGTATTCTGTAAAAATTACAGTCCGCAGGTACTTAAAGCGAATATGCGTATCGTAGGTGCTACGGAATATGCGCTTGTGTTATATCGAGATAGGCTTCCAAAATTCAGAAACGGTTGTCAGACAGACGAGGATGGGAAGAACATCAGAGGTACGGGGCATATGGTGTTTAATTGGTTCACTTGGGATAAAGACGGTAAAAATATTCCAAAGATACATCCGGCGCAGAAACCGGTAGCGGTTCTTAAAAGGCTGATTGAGATTTTTACAGACGAGGGGGATGTTGTTATTGACCCTTGTTGCGGTAGCGGTAGCACACTAAGAGCCGCGGCAGAGCTTGGCAGAAGTGCCTACGGCTTTGAGATTGACAGAAATTTTTACGAGCGTGCAAAGAATGAAATGCTTGTATTTGAAAAGGACAGCCAAATGAACATAAACGATTTTATAGACGTAGATTAGGAGGAAAAGCAGCTTAGAATTGCTATATAGGCAAAGAAAGGAATGTGGCTTGTGAGTGATGACACACAGACTACAAAGGAAAGCAAGTCATACATAAGATTAAAGACTTATAGACACACAAACAGATTAAACGGTAAATGCGCCGAGTGCGGTAAACCGTCAGAGAAATACAGATGTGCCGAATGCTCGGCTAAGAAGAACGAGAGAGAACGGTACGACAGAGAATACTACAAGAAATACGGTATCTGCCCGGTGTGCAAACAAGTTGACATCGGGCCAGATGAAAGTATGTGCCCGGAATGTTTGGCAAAGGAATATACATACCAGATGAGTAAACGCAATGCAAGCGAAGAAAGTCGCGCTAAGTACACCGAACAGCACCGCATATGGGCGCAGATGAAATACGAAGAGGATAAGGCTAATGGGATTTGCACAAGATGCCGGAAACGCAAAGCAGACAGCGGATATACTACTTGCGGAGTATGCCGGGCGAAAAACAGAGGGCGCAAACTTGCCAAAGAGGTCAACAAGGTATCGAAACGAGAGTATCGCGAAAAGAACGGCTTATGTTTCTTTTGCGATGAACCGCGCAAACCCGGTTACAAATTATGTGATCGGCATTATCAGATGAATGTCGATAAAGTAAATTCGCAGAGATCCAAGGATGTTAGGAAGAATTTAATCAAGAATGGCATCCTATATTAATAGCAGGAGGACTTGAATTAATGGCTGACAAGAGAATGTTTTCAAAGAAACTAATCAGTTCTGATGCGTTTCGGGATATGCCTTTAAGCACACAAGGGTTGTTCTTTCAGCTTTGTATGGAAGCTGATGATGACGGTATCGTAGATAACCCTAATACCGTAGCAAGGGCGTGTCAGGCATCCAAAGAAGATATGCAGATGTTAAAGGATAAGCGCTACATCCTCACATTCGATAACTCAAACGTAATCGTGATAAAGCACTGGAAGATGCACAATACAATCCCAAAGGACCGGTATCATCCGAGTACATATTCGGAGGAATTATCTACTCTTACGGTCAAGGAAAATGGCTCATACACCGAGAAAAACCGCATTGCAACGGATTGTAAACAGATTGTAGCCAAACCCGATACAGCTTGTAAACAAAATGATACAGAACCGCAACCGAGATTAGATAAGATTAGAGAAGATAAGATTAGTAATAATATCCCTACGGCTAAGAGTGAGGATGCGCACATTCCGTACACGGAGATTATAGCATATCTTAATGAGAGAGCCGGCACAAAGTTTTTACCGTCAACGGTATCGACTAAAAGGCTGATAAAATCACGTTTTAATGAAAATCCGAGTTATACGGTAGATGACTTCAAAAAGGTTATTGACAACAAAGTAGCTGATTGGAAAGACACGGAACGACAGAAGTATTTACGTCCGGAAACATTGTTCGGTGTTAAATTTGAAAGTTATTTGAATGAGAAGTCTACAAGTACCAAGCCGAGGGCAAAACCCTCTAATAACCGTTTTAACAGCTTTAAGCAGCGAAACTATAACTTTGATGAACTTGAAAAACAATTACTTTCCAAGGAGGACAGCTAATGCCTAAGTTAAGACTGTATGACTTATTTGACGGTGCGGATTATGTCGGCTCATTTACCTCAAAAGAGATAACTACTCGGTTAGGAATAAGTATGAACGCATTTTACAATTGCTCTAATTACGGAACCTTAATTCACGAAAGGTACGGAATAATGGCTAGCGAGAATGGCGAAACAGCACCCGACCCATTGTTTACAGAATGGGATAGAACACGAAGATGTATTTTAAAGGGCGTAAGACCCTAGAAAGGAAGTGAGATAAATGAAGAAATGGATTGATACTTACACGAACGGCAAAGGTGTAGAATTCACGGTAGGCAAGAGATACATTCTCCGTCCAAAGGTGCTTAACGGCGAAATGGTTATAGCCACACTTGAAAGCATTGAGGATTACATCAATCAGTGGCAGAGAAGATATATTACCGGTGTATTCGTACAGACCAAAGAAACAAGGTGGAGAATGCCGCTTGCAATAGAAAGCTGCACAATTGAACCGTATGAAGGAGATTAAAATGAAAGACCGTGAATGTATATCGTGTACGCACTTTTTGATGTGCCAGGGCAAGGAAAACAGCGAGCCTTGTATCAATTATGAAAAGCGCGAGGACACGGTGGAACTGCCAAAGCGCACAGAATAGGAGATTGAATGAAGTTCTCAAGGTTTATCAAGTCGGAACTTGACATTATTATTGAGAGCGCGAACCTTACAGAAGATGAAGAAGAAATTCTTAAGTTACTTGGGAAAGGCAAAAGCATTGAAGAAGTAGCAATGGCGATGCACGTTTGCCGGCGTACGATTGATAGAAAGATTTACAACATAAAATCTAAAATTAATAAAATTGAGGTAGAAAGAAATGGTAAAGATTACTATTGACGGTAAAGATGTCAAGCCGGCGGATGTTGTTCTTCCCGAACAGATTTTGAAAATCATCGCGGAAGCTGTCGGCGGTTGACAAAACCGTAACTTAAGTGTAGAATGTGCCGTAAATGCGATAAATGCGGCACATTCTTTTTAGAAAGGAGATTATAAACTATGGAATGTGTTGCTTATATAAGAGTTTCTACAGAAAGACAAGCGGAGGAAGGCTACGGGCTTGAAAGCCAAAAGCGTGACATTGACGAATATTGCCGTAAACATCAATTGATTATCAAGGAGTATTATGTCGATGCCGGATTATCCGGAATGGAAATGTCAAAACGTGTTGAACTTCAAAGACTTATATCTGATATGGCTAAAATCGACGTTATTGTTGTCTACAAGCTAGACAGACTTGCGCGTGATACCGTGGATGCACTGTATATGATTGAAAAAATCTTTACACCAAAGGGAATTTGTGTAGAAAGCGTTCACGATTTCGCCAGATATGAAACACCGCAGGATAAATTCCAAACTCAGGTTATGGCAGCCGTAGCGGAGTACGACCGAAATACAATGATGCTCCGTATGCGCGGTGGAATGTTGGAACGTGTCAAGAGAGGTTTTTGGATGGGCGGTGGTAATTTGCCATTCTGCTATTCGTATGACAAAGAATTGGGTATTTTAGTACCAATTCCGGAGCGCGCCGAAACGGCAAGGAATGCACTTGAATTGTATATCAATGGGTATTCTGACGGTCGTATCGCTAGAATTTGTCATTACAGCGGTGAACCGGTTGCGCGGAAAATCTTGACAAGTGTAGTAAACATCGGAATGATACCGTACAAAGGCAAGGTGTATCAAGGCAAACACGAACCGATATTTGACATTGAACGCTACGAACTTGCGCAGGAGATCAGAAAGTCAAGGCACGATGCTAAGAGTTGGATTGCACACCCTACTAACCTTTTAACCGGGTTGTGCTATTGCGGTGTATGCGGTTGTGCGATGCGCTATCAGAAGTGGGGACAAAAAGAGGACTCCCCAAGAAAGATATATTGTTGTTCAAAGAACATAGACCTTGATTATCTTCCAAATTATAACCACGATTGCGACAGCAAACCGCAGTGGGCGTCAGACATCGAAAAGCAGGTAGAGAAACAGATGCTTGAAATATCCGTCAATCTGTCGAAATACAAGCCAAAAGAAAAGGAAACGAAATTACAGATAATGCAGTCACAATTAAGCCGCGAAAAAAACAAATTAAAACGACTGTATATCCTTTATGCCGAGGGCAATGACACTGTAATTGAGTTGATTAAGCAGTCAGAAGAGGAAGTGAAACGTATTACCGCCGCGATTGAAGAGGAAAGCAAGGCGGCAAAGAACACGCAGAAAAAAGAATTTGTTTATGACAATATAAAAAAGCTTGCCGACGTTTGGGACAAAATCGACAAGCAAACCAAAAATAAGATACTTAAAACTATAATATCTAAAATTGTTATTGTCAATGACAACATTGAAATTCAGTTGAAGAATTTTTAGCAGTAACTATACGCCGTGCCAATGATAATTGGGGAGATTAGGAGATACCTCCGGGACAACAGCCAGATAAGAGTATCGCGTTCGCTTAAAGATACGGCATATAAGGCGATTTATGCCAAAGAGCGCCTTATGAAACAAAGCCAGAAAGAGCCGACGATTAATGAAATTGCCGCTGAAATAGGTGTGGACAAAGAAGAAATCGTAATGGCTCTTGATGCGGTACAAAGTCCGGTGTCACTTTACGAACCTGTATATTGTGACAGCGGCGACACATTGTATGTCATGGATCAGGTGAGCGATACCAAGAATGTCGAGGACAACTGGGTGAGCAATCTGGCTCTCAAGGATGCCATAGGCAGGCTGGCGCCGAGGGAAAAAGAGATAATAAGGTTAAGATTTTTCAGGGGCAGAACGCAGATGGAAGTTGCCAAAGAAATAGGCATATCCCAGGCACAGGTCAGCAGGCTTGAAAAAAATGCGCTAAAAACAATGAGACGATACCTTTTGTAATCTTGTTTTTGTCTGCCGGATGTGATAAAATATTTGGTATGAATAAATCAAAGTTAAGAAATATTATAATTAAAGCGGCGATACCGCTTGTTATACTTGCGATACTGATTATCGTCAAAGTGAATATGACACAGAAACAGGAATTCAGACTTTCAAGATATGTCATTGTTACCACGACAGGGTTTGACAGCAACGGCAAGGCTTCACTTTCGCTTGATGATGTCGGCATATATACGGCACTCGCGGATGGCGGAGATACCGGCGAAGCCGAAGCTAAATATAAACCTTTTGTTGACAGCCTGAAATATTCCCTTGACAGGGATACGGGTCTTTCCAACGGTGATACGATCAGCCTGACGGTGACATATGACAGCCGGGTTGCTGACAAGCTCGGTATAGATGTAGGAGGAACCACCCGAAGCATTAAGGTTGAAGGTCTTGAAGAAGGCACACTTTTAGATGCTTTTGCAGATGTCAAGATAATTACCGGTGGGATAAGTCCTTATGTGTATGTAACATATGCTAATGAATCGGATAATGAATATCTCGCTTCGCTTGAATACGTGATAGATAAGACATCTAATCTCGCAATAGGGGATGAGGTGACTATCAGGTGCAATGCGGATGAGAAAGCGGCAGCTGACAAAGGATATTATTTCAGTACCCTTGAGATGAAGTATACCATAGAAGAGGCTGACCGTTATGTTAATGACCCGGCGGATGTTGATAAGAAGGTTCTTAAAGAACTTTCCGGTGAGAATATAGGTATTATTGAAGATGAGATCAATGACACCACGAACCATATGTCATATGAGGTTACCGGGGATATCAATTATCTGTTCAGGGACAGTAATGAGACCGCAGAGGATTTTGCTTTTCAGAAAGCAGTTCTTGTATATAATGATACAGGATACGAACAGAAGCATGAGAATTATATATTGCTTTTCTACAAGGGCAATATTGTAATGCCGACGTATTCTTCAGATAATCCGAATCAGTATCTTGAAAGCTGGTTCTGTTTCAGATACTCCGATGCGGTCATAAGCCGTGAAGGAGAATGGTCGATGGCTACGAATGATCCCAAGGAACGCTATATATGCGGAACGGATTATGAGAGTACGCTTGAAGCCTTTAAATCAGACATCAGCGGTTCATACACATATACGGATATTCCGATGGATTAATTTATACTAAGAGAGGTTTTATCATGGCATACACACGAAAGAGTCTGAGACTCGGCGATGTATTTGTACAGAACGGTAAGATTACCAAAGAACAGCTTGAACGTGCACTCGCCGAACAGAAGACCAAGAAGATCAAAATCGGTGAAGCACTGGTGTCATTAGGATATGTTACACAGGATGAGATTAATGACGAGCTTTGCAAACAGCTCGATATAGAATATGTTAACCTGCGCAAGATTAATATAGATGATGTAGCACTCCGTATGGTAAGTGAGGATATTATCCGGAAATATATGGTATTTCCTTTTGCACTTGACAGCAAACAAGCGAATGTTCTCAAATTAGCGATGGAGAACCCGCTTGATATCATGGCACTTGATGATGTGAGTATCATCACAGGAATGACCGTTATGCCGTATCTTACTAACGGTAATGACATAAGTGCAATGATTGATAAATATTTCGGTCAGTCACAGGCTATGGCCGTGGCGGAACAGTTCCGCCAGGAACAGCAGAATTATCTTGAAGATGACGAAGATGATAATGTACGTAAAGAAGATATCGAAAGTTCGCCTATCGTACAGCTTGTACGTGGAATTATTGAACAGGCTGTAAGAAAGAGAGCCTCAGATATCCATATTGAACCGTTTGAATATATGGTTAAGGTAAGATACAGAATAGACGGAGTCCTGAGGGAGTCCATCAAATACGACAGAAGTCTCTATGCCGCGATAGTGGCCAGACTTAAGGTTATATCCGGAATGGATATTTCAGAGAAACGTAAACCACAGGACGGTCGTATAACCATGATCGTTGACCGTAAGGAGTATGATATCCGTGTCAGCAATCTTCCTACCGTTTACGGTGAGAAAGTCGTAATGCGACTTGCATCCAAAGAGGGATTCAGAAGAGACAAGAAGGATCTCGGACTCAATGCAGAAGATCTTGTTAAATTTGATAATATATTGCGTAACCCACATGGAATCATCCTTGTAACGGGACCTACGGGAAGCGGTAAGTCAACTACATTGTATACGGCGCTTAGTGAACTGGCGAGCGATGAAGTTAATATCGTAACAGTTGAAGATCCTGTAGAGGCTAATGTGGATGGTGTTAACCAGGTTCAGGTTAACCCTAAAGCAGACCTTACATTTGCCAGCGCACTGCGTTCAATACTCAGACAGGATCCGGATATCATCATGATAGGTGAGATAAGAGATGGAGAGACAGCGGAAATAGCTGTTAAAGCATCTATAACGGGACATCTTGTTGTAAGTACATTGCATACGAATTCTACATCGGCATCCATAGCCAGACTTATAGACATGGGAATTGAGCCGTATCTTCTCGGTGATTCCCTTGTGGGAATAATTGCACAGAGACTTGTAAGACGCCTTTGCGAGTGTAAGAAGTCGCGTGAGGCGACTCCTGAAGAAAAGAGAGTTCTCGGTGTTCCGGAGGATAAGCAGCTTATTCTTAAAGACCGCTGCGGATGTGAAGTGTGCGGCAATACCGGATACTTCGGACGAATAGGTGTATATGAAATAATGCCGATAACACACCGTATCCGTAATCTTATTGCTAAGAGAGCCAACGCCGATGAGATTACGGCAGAGGCACAGCGGGAAGGAATGTCCACGCTCAGGCAGGCTGCCGCCAAATATGTCATGAGTGGCGTTACATCATTTTCTGAAATGATGAAGATTACATACGAGGCGGAGGACGAATAGAATGGTTACAATAGAAGAATTAATGAGAATAGCTAAGGATAACGGAGCATCCGATGTGCATATAACTGTCGGAATACCTCCGAAAATGCGTGTGGCAGGAACCCTTACGGACATGGATTTTCCGAGATTCCTGCCTAACGATACATCCGAAATAATTAAGTCAATAATGAATGAGAGACAGCTTGAAATACTTAACAAGAAGGGCGAAGTCGATTTCTCATTCTCGATTCCAAGCCTTGGAAGATACAGAATCAATGTTTATAACCAGAGAGGGTCGCTCGCGGCGGCTATAAGACTTGTCGGTACGACGGTTCCCAAACCGGAGGAACTCGGGCTGCCGAAGTCTGTGGTTGACCTTTATTCCAAGAAAAGAGGACTTGTTCTCGTAACAGGACCTACGGGAAGCGGTAAGTCTACCACGCTTGCGTCACTGGTTGACAAGATTAATGAGAATATTTCATCCCATATAATTACGCTTGAAGATCCTATTGAGTATCTGCACCACCATAAGAAGGCCATGGTTAACCAGAGGGAAATCGGAATTGATTCCATGACATATGCCAATGCGCTCAGAGCGGCACTTCGTGAAGATCCGGATGTCATCCTTGTCGGAGAGATGCGTGATCTGGAAACCATCTCGATTGCGATCACGGCAGCAGAGACGGGCCATCTCGTATTTTCCACGCTCCATACGATCGGAGCCGCAAGTACGATTGACAGAATTATTGACGTGTTTCCGCCGCATCAGCAACAGCAGATCCGTGTCCAGCTGGCAATGGTGCTCGAAGCGGTCATATCACAGCAGCTTCTGCCGACAGTTGATAAATCACGCCGGGTTGGTGCATTTGAGGTCATGCTTATGACAACAGCCATTAAGAACCTTATCCGTGAGAATAAGGTATTCCAGATAGATTCCATGATACAGACCAGCAAGAAGCTGGGAATGATCACCATGGATGATGCTATTCTCGACCTCCTTATCAAGGGTGAGATAAGCACTGAAACGGCACTGAGTTTTGCACAGGATAGGACAACTTTTGAACGTAAAATTAATATAATATAAGATTAAAGAAAAACTGCGGAAGATTTTGCGAAGCTTCCGCGTTTTTTGACGTTTTATTGTTGCAAGCAGAGTTTGATTGTGATAAAATATATGAATAAAAAAGAGAGGACTTACATTATCTGCCGGGAAGGATAATGAAGTATCAGTGGGTATATATGGCGAATTTTACATACAGAGTAATTACCAGAGAAGGCAAAGAGAAGAAGGGAAGCCTCGAGGCGGATACCAGAGAGAAAGCTATGGCTGCACTTAAGAGCGATGGCAATACTGTTCTGCAGCTTAATACAGGCTCCATTCTGAATAAAGAGATTTCTTTTGGCGGAGGCAGAAAGGTCAAGTCAAGGGATTTCAGCGTATTCTGCAGACAGTTCCACAGCCTGTTACAGGCCGGAGTCGGAATCGTGTCGGCACTTGACATGCTTTCCGATCAGACAGAGAATAAGAGACTTCAGGCCGCGGTCATGAACGTCAGGGATAATGTACAGAAGGGCGAGACGCTTGCGGGCGCCATGAAGAGGGAAAGCGTATTCCCGAGCCTTCTTGTAAGTATGATAGAAGCAGGTGAGGCATCCGGTAATATCGAATCTTCACTTCAGAACATGTCGGAACATTTTGAGAAGGATGCCAGAATAAAGGGAATGCTCAAGAAAGCAATGATTTACCCGATTGTGCTCCTTGTGGTTGCCATAGGTGTTCTCATTGTAATGGTTGTTGCAGTAATTCCATCGTTTGCGGAGATGTTTTCGGACATGGATTCCAAGCTTCCGCCGGTTACACAGGCACTTCTTAATCTGAGCAGTTTCATAAGAACCAAATGGTTCATCGCATGCGGAATCATCGGTGCTGTGGCTGCTGCGATCGTGCTCTTTAAGAAAAGCGAGACCGGTAAGCATTTCTTCGCAAGACTTGGGCTTAAGCTGCCGGTATTCGGTAAGATGAAGACCAAGACGGCATGTGCGAGATTTTCCAGAACATTCAGCACAATGATGTCATCCGGTATGCCGATGGTCGAAGCTATGCAGATAACAGCCAGAACAATTGATAATGTATTATATGAGGAGGCCCTGGACGAGGCTGCCATACAGATCCAGCGTGGTGTTCCGTTATCACAGCCGCTTAAGAAATCGGGACTGTTCCCGCCGCTTGTAATACATATGGTCGGTATCGGTGAAGAGACCGGTAACCTTGAAGAGATGCTTAATAACTGTGCCAAGTATTATGATGAAGAAGTCGAGCTTGCCACACAGCAGGTAATGGCACTTATGGAGCCTATGATCATCATAGTAATGGCTGCGATTGTATGCGTGATCCTTGCAGCAATCTACGGACCGGTAATCCAGATGAATTCAGAACTCAGCAATATGTAATTTATTTATCATAATGCCGGTATATTAACCAGATATCTTATGTGGTATTTAGCCGATGCCGCATTGATATACATATGCGCCAAAGCGCAACGGGGAATCCCCGTGACTTTCTTACTTACCTAACTTAATAATTCCCGCACAGACCGCGGGAATACCTACAAAACTTAAATAAAAAGGAGATATGGGTATGAAAAAATTATTACAGAAAAGAAAAAATAACAAAGGTTTCTCTCTCGTAGAGCTTATCGTAGTAGTAGCTATCATGGCTGTACTTATCGGTGTTCTTGTTCCTACACTCGTAAGAAATGTTGAGAAGTCAAAGAAGCAGAAAGATATTTCAACAGTTGAGGAAGTTCGTAACCAGTTGACGATAGGACTTGCTGATGAGAAGTATTCAGCATTAAGCGGAACAATTACCTGCAATAATGGAAAAGTAGAATTGGTTGGAGCAACTGCTAATGGTATTACTGGGGATAATGCCGCTGATTATATCAAAGAAGTATGCCAGAACCTTAATGCAAAAGATACGTTCGAAAAACAGCTTACATCTAAAACATATGGAGATGCAAAAGTTATATTTACAATCGGCGATGAAAAAGTTACTGCCGTAATCGCGCCGACCGGCGCGGGTGCAACTTCTGTTGCAGTTGGCGAATAGTTCATACGACTGGGTATAATAAATGCTGGTGGAAATTTTACTTTACATAATAATTTTCATATACGGTATCGTGATCGGCAGTTTTGTAAACGTGCTGATATACAGATTACCTTTACATGAGAATATTACAACTGAACATTCTCACTGCATGAGTTGTGGACACCGGCTGAGGTGGTACGATCTCGTACCACTCTTCAGCTGGGTTTTTCTGAAAGGAAAGTGCAGATATTGTAAGACAAAGATATCAGCTCAATATCCGGTGATTGAAGCGGTTAACGGATTCGGCTATGTGTTGATATTTATTATGAACGGGTTTAATTTCACTGGCATATTATACGCTTTATGTTTTTCAATGCTGACGGCCATTACGGTCATCGATTGGAGAACATACGAAATTCCGCTGGGACTTAATATTACGATTCTCGTGCTCGGTGCAATACATCTGGCACTTGATTATCATAATTTTCTGTATTATCTCATCGGAATGGTATCTGTCAGTGGATTTCTTCTGCTTCTGTTCATTATCACAGGCGGAAGAGGAATCGGCGGCGGAGACATTAAGCTTATGTTTGCGGCCGGACTGCTGCTTGGATGGAAACATATTATCCTGGCACTTGTCATTGGCTGTATTATAGGTTCCATAGTGCATCTGACACTTATGAGAATTAAAGGGAAAGGACGTGTTCTTGCGTTCGGACCATATCTGTCAATCGGTATATTTACAGTTATGCTGTTTGGCAGCCAGATTCTTGATTGGTATATTGGGCTGCTGTTTTAAACAGCAATTATGAGACTGCCGTGGCGCAGAAACAGTGTAAAGAGAGGTTTAAATATTAATGGCTTCCAGAGTTTTAACAATTACAATAGGAAATGATAATATCAAATTATGCGATGTGTCATATTCTGCACAGAAATCAATTCAGGTACTTGCGGCAGTTTCGGTGCCGACACCTGCATCTGCGTGCGAAGACGGCATGGTTATTGATATTCCTCTTATGGCAAAGACTATAAGAGAGACATGTGATGCCAACGGCATTACCACCAAAAATGTTATTTTCTGTATTCAGTCAGCCAGAATAGCAAGTAAGGAGGTAACAACTCCCGAACTTAAAGAGGCTAGACTTAAACAGTTTATTACTACGAATGCAACAGAGTATTTTCCTGTTAATATAGATGATTATGTACTTGCTCATACGGTACTTGAACCGATTGAGGAAGAAGGAATAAAGAAAACAAGAGTAATGGTTGCGGCGGCACCGGTTGATATGGTTGAGAATTATTATGCACTTGCAGAAATGCTCGGATTCCATGTCGAAGCGGTTGATTATACCGGAAATGCAACATTACAGTTTATAAGGTTTCAGATTGATGCTAAGCCAAGTATCGTGATTCAGCTGTCAGAGGACAGCACACTTGTCACAATACTTAACCGCAACGTGCTTCAGCTTATGAGAACCGTACCTTATGGCAAGAGCACAATAGCCAATGCGCTCATGGAGAAAAGGGAGATAAGCTATGATGAAGCCATGATTGCAATGACGGATACACATAATGCGCTTAAAAGTTCATTCAGCGAAGGCGATTATGTGACTGATTCACTCAGATATCTTGTCAACAATATCAGCCGAGTTATGGATTATTATACATCCAAGAACCCGCAGGCACCGATTGAGAACGCATATATACTTATTGAAGGCTCAAAGGTATACGGAATTGAGAAACTTTTTTCGTATGAGCTCAATATTAAAGTCGAATCGCTGGATGCGATAAGGCAGGTTGCACCGCCTCCTACAGACGGCAGAGAGCCTGTTGATATGACATTATACATACCTAATGTGGGATGCACGATACATCCTGTTAATTTCACTCCGCGTTCGGCACTTGAGAAAGCCAAGAGAGCCAATTCGGGTAAATATTTCAGGCTTGTACTTCTTGTAAGCATATTTATCGGCGTGCTTCTGGTCGTATTCCCGCTTGTCTCTTTTATTAATAAGAAATGGGAAAAATCAGAGCTCGAGAAGCAGATAGCGGATAAAGAATATATAAGAGCTACGGCGGATGAGTATTATGTGGCAAAAGACAAATACAGCGATGCTGCCAAGTTTGATATTCAGGCATACAGTAATGATGATTATCTTATGAATTTCATCGAATATCTTGAGAAAGAGATGCCGTCAGACATATCTATAACGAATATGTCGGTTGCCAACGGAGCCACGACCATGACATTCACCGGAAGCTCCAAGACAACGCTTGCCGATTTTATCGTGAAACTTAAAGAAAATAAGAGTATCTCCAATATCTATGTACCGTCATTTTCGGAGAGCATAGATGCATCCGGAGTAGTAACCGTAAGTTGTTCGATGACATGCTCTTTTGCAGACCCTTCACTTTATGAGACGGGAAGCGAAGAGACGACAGCTGAGGAAACAACAACAGAGGAGGCCAAATAATGAAGATAACAGACAGGGATAAGAAACTTTTATGCGTTGTCGGAGCCGCAATAATTATATTCTGCGCTTATTATTTTGGCTGCAGGATTCTCATAAACAAAACGCAGGAAATTACAGAGACGATAAGTACTCTCAATAAAGAACATAATGCACTTAAGCTTATGCTTGCCAATGCCAAGAAATACACTACCGATACAGAATCATATAATAGTAAATATGATGAGATACTAAATAAATATGACAGTGGTAATACACAGGAGTACTCAATAATGCTCCTCAAGGAAATTGAAGACAGGACCGGTGCATGGATAAGCCAGGCAGGACTTACACAGACAGAGGAGATATATACATTCGGTGAAGTTACAACATCCAATCCTTATGCTGAGGAAGGCAGCAAGGTATATCATTCAGATTATGTGGGCAATAAGACAACTCTTACACTCACATATCAGGCTACATATGATCAGTTTAAGGATATGATAAATTATATCAATGGATATAAATACAAATTCACGATTGACAGTATTTCCATGTCATATACCGCCGAGACAGACAGTGTATCGGGTTCGCTTGTACTTACACAGTATGCGATAACCGGTGGAGACAGAAAATTTAACAACGTCAATATAACGAATGTTCTTAACGGAACCGATAATATATTCCATTCCGGAATTTTCTCGGGCGGAGAGAATCTCTCAACTGAGAACGGAGATAACATTATTGTAGATTATGATTATTATTTCAGCCTGCAGGCAGACGGTTCAGATATGGATCCGGTTGTATTCGGACCTAAGAATGATTCTACCGGAAGTGCAACCGTATCGGCGGCGGGCAATGAAATGCAGGATGCGTATGTAAGATTCTTCGGTGAAAACGGTGAATATTATGTACAATATTCGGTAGGCGATAAGAAGTACCCTGCAGCAGCATATGATGACGGACAGCTTATGCTTCCGGGCGAAGAACTTTCAATGTTGGTTATAAGTTCTAAACGTTCGGGCAATGATGATAAGAGCGGTGTCAATGCAACCATTGTAAATGATACCGATATGACATTAAAGATAAAGATAGCTAATGAAGATGGTGGAAATCCACGATTCGTGCTCAAAGATTATACCGGAGATGTAGTTGTGTATAATTAAGTAATGGAGAGTGTCGTATATGAAAAGGATATGCAGAAAAAGAAAACAGCATAATAAAGGTTTCTCGCTTGTAGAAGTGCTTGTGACGATTTTAATCGTTGCACTTTTGTGCACCCCTCTTATAAAGTCATTTGTTGTATCGGCAAATGTCAATAAGAAAGCCAAGAGAATCCAGAATGCAACAGATGCTGCACAGAGCGTTGCAGAGTATTTTTCCGCAAATCCGTTAGCGGCACTCAAGAAACTTGTAGATGATGATGATTATTCGGAAATTAAGGATCCGGATGGAAATGATGTTATCACATATAATAATGTACGCGATTGGAGAAAATCTGCATCATCCGGATATTTTGAAGGAGCAGGCGGTGAGAAATTCTATATTGACGTTACTATGACCGGACGCAAGGATTCTTATAATGTACCTGCACTTAAAGATTTTTACGGAAACAATTCAATATCATGTATGTTCCAGATATACAAATATGATAAGGAAGCCCAGACAAGACTTAAAGGATATGAAGCTGCTGACGGCTCCGGAATAAAGAAAACGTGCGATCTGTATGTTGATATTGATGGCGATTCATATAATTATTATGTTACGGTAACATATACATACGGAGCCGAGAAATACATTACGGATGAAATGGTTCTGGCAACAGGAACGATAGAAGCGGACAAGAGTGAATTTCCGAGCCTCTTTGTGGCTTATGAACCATACGACAAAATATCCATGTCGGATAAAATCAAATTGCATTACAATCAGTCAGCACTTGATAAGCGTAAGACTAATGTGTATATAATACAACAGACTGTTTCCGGGACAGATGGTGATGTGTGGCTTAATCCGTCCTCGATTACAATAGACGGGCCGGCAGTCGGAGGACTTGTAACTTCTGATATCAGTAATTTTAAGATAAATAACCCTGAGTCAGCACTTTCGGTTGAATCTAACATTACAGATACGACAGGTTCATCCGTAACAGCGGGAAGCGGACAGAAACTGAAACTTTATGATGTATCCATATCGGTAAAATATGGTTCTGCCGATGGCGAGACAATCGCAACGGTGTCAACAGTGAGAGAGGAAGTGCTTTATGATTAAACTCTTAAAGAAACTTGGCAGGAATAACAAAGGTTCGTCTTTGGTCACCGCCATAATTGCGGTATCGTTTGTGGCAATACTTGGCACGGTAATCATATCATCCACCATGACTAATTACAGTATGCGTGTGATGAACTATCAGTCAAAGAAGACTTTTTACAGTGCGCAGACTGCTCTTGATGAGATATATTCGGGAATAAGTACGGAATGTTACAATCAGCTTGAGACGGCATATCTTTCATCTGTAACCGAGCTTGTCAATAATAACAGGGCTGTTGACAATGCGACTGCCAACAGTAATATGCGTATCCTGTATCTTACCAATCTTAAGAAAAAACTGGATACGGTAAATGGCGGAATGGATACTTCGGATGCCTTGTCATCAAAAGCGAATTTAATAAAATACATGGAATCATTCATAACCAGGACTAAGGATTCAAGTCCTGATAAATACGCATATGTGGATTCTGTGGGAAATGTTGATTTTGAAGGCGATAAGATAACCATAAATGATGTGGTTGTTGTATATGTATCGACGAAAGATGAATATTATTCCAATATAGCGGTGGATATGGTGATGGGATATCCGGATGTCACTTTTAATTTTGTAGATAACAGAAATCATCTGAATACCTATCTTGACTATTGCCTTATAGGAATGGACGGCGTTGCTGCCGGAACATCCACAAATAAAATAGATGCATCTGTAACCGGAGGAGTTTTTGCAGGCGATGAGAGTGTTACGCCATCCATGAAGGGACTGACGGTAAATAACCAGAGCATTCTTTCACTTGACGAAGCAGTTCTGGTCAGTGCGGCGAATGCCACGGTCAATGGAACACTTAATCTCACATCATCCAGAATATGGGGCGTGAACTTTAATGTCAGGACTGATGCCGATGTAAGCAGTGACGCCGCCAGCACAATATATCTTGCGGACGATTTAAACCTTGCCGGCAATAATGCCAATGTAATGCTTGCGGGTGCCCTGTATGGATTCGGATGGTCCCAGAATGCCAGTGATTCATCAGCACACAGCAGTGCCATCGTAATCAACGGGGATAAGAATACTGTTGATATATCTGCTCTTGCAAAAATGGTTATGGCAGGCAGAGCTTATATTAACGTTTCAGACGGATATATGACAGCTGACAGTCTCGGACTCAAGGAATTGCAGGAGATATATCTTGTACCTACGAGATATATGCAGATTACCAATCCTTGTGTTCCGACAGCGGATAAGGATGGGGCGGTCGATACAGATGCGCTTGCAGGTGATGACAGTACTTTTTTTGCGGCAGATTTATTGAACAAGTCCGATCCTGTTGTACGTAAGGATGATGGAGGAACAGCGAGATATTTTTATCTTAATTTCAAAGATAATGTGTCAAGAGTGCAATATGTAAGAAGAATTCTTGACTCATCATACAGTGACAGGGACGGCTGGGCTGAGTTGAATACAATAGTTTCAAGATGTCTTGAGAAACTCGGAACGGCTTCAATTCCTGGAGGCGATGCAATCAAGACCAACGGTAATCTTTACAGCGTAAACGGTTCATCGATAAGTGCATCCGGTGGAGCTTTCGGAGCGGATGAACTCAGAAAGAATTGTGATGATAAGTATAACAGATACAAACTGTTAAAGATGTTCTTATATGATATAGGCAGCGATGATGTGGATGATAACGATTCCAAATGGGCATTTGATGTAACGGACGGTGCACTTGTAAGCATTAATGAGCTTAAGACAACCAAGGTCGACGGCAAATATGAGAAAGGTGCATCCGAAGAACATGTCATTGACAGCAGCAGAAGTATATATGATTATGTAATTGATACATCAAAATGGGATGAAATGTTCTCTTTGGATGAATACAAGGATCTGGAATTCTATAAGTCCGAAGCAAAAGCCGGAAGCGGAAGCTATGGTGTGGTAGTACCAAGCGGCGCCAGTGCGTTGAAGATTTCTTCAATCGGAGTAACACAGGGTGTTATTCTGGCCAACGACAGGGATATAATAGTTGACCGCGATTTTACGGGTCTTATCATTACGGATGGTAATATTACAATATCGGGTGATGTTACAATCACAGCCGACCGTGAAATAACGGAGAGTACAATTAAGGCGATTCCGCTTCTTAAGCAGTTTTTCTTCGCATATCAGGGAATTGACGGAGATGCGCTTGGCGGTGATGATATCAAGAGTGAAGATTTGTTGAGTTATGATAACTGGAGAAAGAATTATGTTGCAGAGACAGAGGCAGAAACTAAATAAAGCAATCGGCAACAGAGGTTTTTCACTTGTGGAATTGCTGGTTGTAGTGGCCATAATGGGAATTATGGTAGGTATTGCAAGCTTAAGTTATGTTGTCGTGAGCAAGTCAAACGTTAAAAAGACAGCAGGGTTTATAGCTGACGCCATTTCCGAATGCAGGGAACGTTCAATGACCAAAACCGGCAAATGGAGTGTTAAGATCAGTGACGGTCTTGTCGAAATTATACATGATGATGAAGTATTCGATAGCAGTGAACTGCCATCCCGTGTCGATGTATATGTAAGCGAGACAGACGGAAAGCTTTCGGGAACGAAGGTAGGAACTGATTATACAAGTGTAACCGTGACGTTCAGAAATCTGTCGGGTGATATAGAAGAAGTATCGCCGGCAGGAATAAAGACTGATGCGGGAAAGACATGTTACATAATGTGCCGTTATAAAGACAAGAAATCGTCAACGATTAAATTATATTATTCAACCGGTAAACATACGGTTGAAGAGAATTAGAGAAGAAGGGACCGCAGTTGAAAGAAATCCGATTACGTAAATTGAATAATAAAGGACTTTCACTTGTTGAGGTGTTAGTTGCCCTTGCGATAGCCAGCATAGTAGCAACTCTTATAATGTCACTGGTAACATCCGGTTCACGATTTTACAGGAAACAAAGTAATTCGATTGATTTACAGAATGAACTTCAGGAAACCTCCAATAAAGTGGCGGATGCTCTTATGGAAGCAACGGAGTTGTATGTGAGTGAGCAGTCCGGTATGCTTGTGATAAAGACAGGAGATTTTTCCGGAACGTCCAAGGTCAAGCCTAAATGCATAATCTGGGTTAAACCGCATGACGACGTAAACGGTATGGTTTATGTTATGGATACGGATGCACCGTTAAGTATGGATGATGCATATGACGGATATTGCATGTCGAAGTATGTAAGTGATTTTTCATTAAAAATAGATGACAGCTGTCTTAAACTTGATGATGACGGCAATATTGTATATGATGCACTTGGCAACAAAATATATGAACAGCCGATTGTATTAAATGTGTCTATAAAAGTGTTAAACGATAATGAATCAAAACAGGACTCAAAGACAATTACGCTTCGTAACAGAATAACGGCACTTGACTATATGGGCAAGAAACTCAATGTAAGCTCAAAATAATCTCGTATTGAAAGGAGAGCATTTATGAGAAGAAAACTGTATAAACGAATTGTGGCAGTAACACTTGCTGCAATGACAATTGCGGGCTCGGCCGTATTTATCGGAAGAAGTACGAGAACCAAAGCCGGTGACGGTAGTGAAATCGGGACATCATATTATGATAAAGCGATGGTAGCCGAATATAATGACGGAAACATCGACTGGGTAAACGGTGAGAGAACACTTCAGGCAGAAGACAAGGCAAATGTTCTCACCAGCATTATGAGAAACAAACAGAAGCTTACAATACTCGAAATAGTTCCGTATGAACTGGCATCGGTATTTGATATACTTATTCCGGATGAGGAACAGAAGAGTACCATTGAAGCATATGGTGATGAGATTTTTAATAAATTTAATTTGCAATATGATCCAACAGGCAAATATGATAATATAAGATTCTTAGACAGCCAGAACGGCAATGCAAACAACGTAACAGATGACGGCCAGCCTATTACGATCACAGCGTCCAGAACAACGGGAATATCGGATTCACAGAGATATGAGAAAGCTGTCACGACAGCCGGTGCGTTTTTTGCAGCTTATAAATATACCAATTCAACAACAGCAGCTTCATTGCTTAAGGCTCTTAACGAAGAGATAAATGATTCGTCTGTTAAAGCTGTATGGAGCAGCGAGAATCCTTTTTCCATTACTTCTTCAAGCGGAAGTACCAACGGAAGTGTGACAGGAGATGTGCTTATATCACTCGGCGATATAAGCTGTAATATATCCGTTAACGGAACGATAGTTGCAAATTATGATGTCAAGGCAATTCAGGATCATGTGCGCAATGGGATAATAAAGAGTCTTAAGACGAACGTGACCGAGGATTCAACCGATGCTGAGATCAAGACAATAATCCAGAAAGCGGCACAGGCTTCTTATGACGAACTCGGACTGAGTGAGGATAATTATAGCCTTGGCATAGATAAAGACTGGTATGGTCCATGTATTAACAGAACCAAGGCAACAATGTATGCTGACGGTAATATATCCGTAAAATATATGTTCTCAATAAGAACCAGGAAAACAGGTGAAAGCTGGTATGCGGAAAACACTACGGAGCAGTTTAATGTCGATATCAAATTAAATAAGCCGGCATATGATTATAAAGCGGAAATTCAGAATTACTATCTTGACAGACTGCTTGAGGGATATGAAAATACGAATATATATAAGTATTTTTCGGCAGGGAATGTCGAAGTTAAGACAGTTGTTGCAGGACAGCTTACATATGAAGATGTATATAATGAAGCGGATCCTGTAGATATAATTTATGTCGCAGGATATGCAACGGATCTTAAGGGACACATATTCAGAAATGCATTTTTCAACCAGCCGGTGGCAGATGCGTCCAAAGCGGTACAATTTATGAAGTACGGCGACGCATCCATGGCAGATGAATTATTCAGAACCAATGTTTACTATAAGTCCGGTGATGGATATAAGGAATATACTTTTTCCGAACTTATTTCCCAAAAAGTATACTATGACTCTTACAGTAAAGTCGGAGATGAATATGTATGTAATGAACTTAGCTGGAATTCCGTTAAATTGCTGATGGAATATATATTCGGCGAGCATAATATAAATTACAAACATGTATATTACGATGATGACGGAACCGAACATACCGAAATCCAGAGAGTTTCATGCATGTATCAGATATCACAGTTTGCAGGCAGCGGAAGTGTGACAGCAAGCAATAATATGGCTAAGCTGTATTATCTGCTTTGCAAGACTACAGATCAGGCCGGAACGGCAGCACTTGATAAGGATATTAAAACATATTACAGGGATCCGGATTATTTTTACAAGAAATATTTTTCGGAAACCAAGGAGGACGGAACACCTTATACCTATGAAAACGGTGTTACCACGGCGGCTTATAACGGTAATGTGAACTGGACACTGCGTTTCTCGTCAGAGGAGGATATAAGATGGTTCCTCTTTGAAGTGAACAACGAAACTAAGACCAGTGGTCCGGCAACAAGATTTTATTCAGATATAACAGCTGAACAAAAGGATGATTTTAACAGCAGGCTTAGTAAGGATGGCTGTGTATGGATTCTTAATAATCCGCGCGATTACTATCTGTTCCTTACCAGCTGGTGTAATGATGGAAGATATATACCTTATAACGGAGTTGTCGGATTACTCAATCGTAACGGTGTTGACTTGCTGAAACCTTATACGGATAAGAACTGGTCGGATTCCGGTGCCAGACTTCCGGGTGTGGAGAAGCGTTTTGACGGAAACAATTATACTACAATCACCATCAATAATTATTTCCTTGGTATAGATGAAACCGATTTCATAGTTAAGCCGGATGCGATGTTTACAGATGCTGATTTTACCATCGGGTCGGTTACGGAAAATGTTCCTGTTCAGATGTCGGCCAATGAAAATGCTTTTGTTATATATATGTATGAAACCGGTGTTAATTATGACAACATAGTTGTCCGGTATAAGGCATATGATGAAAAAGCCAAGATGGTCAGTGCAAGCCTTACCGCCAATTATAAGGTTCTTGACGGCGGCAGATATACGGATAAGAGCATAGTGGTCAGAAATTACGAAAAAGCTGATATATACGGGCATACTGACTTTAATGATTCATTTACAATCAATAAGGCGGACCAGCCGGAATTATATGAAGCTTTTATGAATCAGACTTTGAACTTTACATTTACCGTAAAGAATGAAGTACAGGGTAAAAAGAAACTGTATACACTTACGGACACGGCATACTTGTATTTTGTATATCGTTCAATTAAAGATTTGGATTAGTATTACATCCGGGCTGTTTAATAAAGTGACAGTCCGGATTATTTTTTTGCCCAAATGACACGAAATATTGTTAAAAAAAGTTCACAATTTTTGTGTTGAAATACCCGGTTTTATATGTTATTCTCATCACATCTTCAAATTTCGAAATTTCAGAAATATTCTAAACAGGAGGCGCATAATGTTAGGAAATGCGTATACGTCCGTCATTAATGGTATTGATGCTGTCAGTGTGAAAGTTGAAGCAGATATCTCGGCAGGTTTTCCATGTTTTGATATAACCGGTAATCTTGGTGTTGCTGTCCGTGAATCCAGGGAACGTGTCAGAATGGCAATTAAGAATTCCGGCATCAGAATTGTACCGGCGAGAATGATCGTCAATATATCACCGGCAGATTTGAGAAAAGAGGGAACACATTATGATCTGGCTGTTGCTGTTGCTGTTTTACAGGCAGCCGGAATAATCAGACAGAATCTGTGTGAGAATATAATGTTTATCGGCGAATTGGGCCTTAACGGTGAATTACGACCCGTAAGGGGTGTATTGCCAATGGTGATAAACTGGTGCAAGGGCGGCAGACAGATGGTGGTTCTTCCCAGGGAGAATGCCATGGAGGCATCCTATGTTAAGGACGCAAAGATTATTCCAGCATCCACGCTTAATGAGGTAATTGAATGTATTAAAGGCAATTTCACGGAAGTTCCGTTTGAACATGCAAAGCCGTTACAGTCAACGGAATATGGGATGGATTTTGCCGATATTCATGGTCAGCTAAGTCTTAAAAGAGCGATTATGGTTGCGGCTGCATCCATGCATAATATGCTTATGATAGGACCGCCCGGAGCCGGCAAGACAATGGCAGCAGAGCGTATTCCGGCGATCCTGCCGCCGATGACATATGAGCAGCAGCTGGAACTGTCAGGAATTTACAGCGTGGCAGGGATGCTTAAGGATGGTGTTTCCTTTGTGGATAAGCGTTGTTTCCGTGCTCCTCACCATTGCATAACACCTCAGGCCATGGCGGGCGGCGGTAACGGTCTTATGCCCGGAGAGGTAAGTCTGGCGTGTCATGGTGTGCTTTTTATGGATGAGTTCAACCTGTTTTCCACAAAAACTGTAGAAGTGCTGCGTCAGCCGATGGAAAGCGGGCATATATTGATTGACCGTGTGAACGGCAAGGTGGAATATCCGGCAGATTTTATGCTCGTCGCGGCGATGAATCCCTGTAAGTGCGGATACTATCCGGACAGAAACAGATGCAGCTGTACGCCTGCACAGGTAAGGGCATATTTTGGGAGGCTGAGCAGACCGCTGTTAGACAGAATTGATGTATGTGTACAGGTGCCACGTATTAAATACGAGGACATGGTGTATGACGGTAAGGACTTATATACCAATGAATACATGCGAAGCACGGTCGAGCGTGTTTTTAATATTCAGAAAGAGCGTTTTGCGGATGAAAAATACAGTCTGAATTCATCGATTCCGGCTGCAGATGTGTCAAGGTACTGTATACTTGACAGAGAAGCCGAGAACCTGATGAACAGTATTTATGATTCATGTGACCTGAGCGCACGCGGATATCATAAGCTGCTCAAGGTCGCCAGGACTATTGCTGATATTGACGGCAGTGAGTACATTATGGCTGAACACATATGTGAAGCATCCGGATACAGGATGGTATGAGGTGTATATGGACAGAAAATACTGGTTTTGGATAAATAATATACCTCATATAGGTAATATTAAGATAAGGAAGATATTGAAAGCCTTTGATGATGATCCAAAGGCTGCAGCATGCGCAGGAGATAAAGAACTCGGATGCATAGAGGGCATAACGACGGCTGATATTGCCGCTATCCGGGATATGAACCTTAGGAAAAGGCTTTTTGAAGAATATGCCGGAAGAATGGCTGATGGAAATAATATGGTATTTCCGTTTGAAGATACATACCCGTCCAGATTGAAAGAAATATATGACAGGCCTAATGTCATATATTATAAAGGAAGACTGCCTTCCGATGATGTTAAGAGTGTTGCCGTGGTCGGGTCAAGAAACTGCTCGGAATATGGCAGGAGTGTTGCAATGGAACTCGGCCGCGTGCTTGCCACGGCAGGGGCGCAGGTTATAAGCGGTCTTGCCCTTGGCATAGATGTGGCTGCGCATCAGGGGGCGGTGCTTGCCGGAGGTACGACTTTTGCAGTACTTGCCGGAGGTGTTGATCTGTGCTATCCGAAACAGAATTTTAACACATATGTGGATATAATGCGAAACGGAGGAGTAATATCAGAATTTCCGGATAATACACTGACAAGACCGGGGATGTTTCCGCTGCGAAACAGGATAATAAGCGGTCTGTGTGATGCGGTAATCATAGTTGAAGCCGGTATGAAGAGCGGCTCGCTTATAACGGCAGCACAGGCACTTGAACAGAACAGGCAGGTATATGCGGTTCCGGGAAGAATAGGCGATGGGAACAGCGAGGGATGTAATCATCTTATATGGCAGGGAGCACAGATAGTGTGCTCATATGATGACCTGCTTGCGGAACTTGATCTTGATATTTCAGACAGTACGAAAACCAACGAAAAAAATATTTTGCTTGCAAGTGATGAGAAAATGTTGTATAGTCAGTTACTAGATTTTAGTCCCAAAAGTCTGGAGACACTGATAAAAGAAACCGGCATGTCTCAAATGCAAGTGTTTCAGGCACTTTTGACTCTTGAACTAAAAGGTCTCATCAAAGAGATCAGCAAGAATTTTTATATAAGGATATTATGAAATGAGAGGTTGATGTTATGCCAAAGTATCTGGTTATAGTCGAGTCACCTGCCAAGGTAAAGACAATTAAGAAGTTTCTTGGAGCAAATTATGAAGTGGCAGCTTCTAACGGACATGTAAGGGATCTGCCAAAGAGCTCGCTTGGAATAGATGTGGAGAATGATTACGAGCCTAAGTATATTACCATAAGAGGTAAGGGGGATGTCCTTGCCAATTTGAGAAAACTGGTTAAGAAGTCTGATAAAATATATCTTGCAACCGACCCCGACCGCGAAGGAGAGGCCATATCATGGCATCTTGCACAGGCACTTAAGATTGAAGACAAGGATATTAACAGGATAAGTTTTAACGAAATTACCAAGAATGCGGTCAAAGCATCAATTAAAGAACCTCGTAAGATTAATATGAACCTTGTTGATGCACAGCAGTCAAGAAGAGTTCTTGACAGAATGGTTGGATACAGAATAAGTCCTTTACTCTGGGCGAAAGTCAAGCGTGGACTTTCGGCGGGACGTGTACAGTCAGTCGCATTAAGAATTATATGTGACAGGGAAGATGAGATAAATGCATTTATACCTAAAGAATACTGGACTATAGATGCCATTCTTAATGTTAAAGGTGAGAAGAAACCTATAACCGCAAGGTTTGTGGGAAAGGCCGGACAGAAAATCGAACTTGAGAATTCAGGACAGGTCGATAAGATAATGAATGAATTATCAGGTGCCCAATATATAATTGATGATATTAAGAAGGGAGAACGCATAAAGAAGGCTCCGCAGCCGTTTACTACCAGTACATTGCAGCAGGAGGCTTCCAAGGCTCTTAATTTTTCAACGCAGAAGACCATGCGCATAGCACAGCAGCTCTATGAAGGTGTAGATATTAAGGGGATGGGTACGGTCGGACTTATCACATATCTGAGAACGGATTCTACCCGTATATCGGATGAGGCTGATGCTCTTGCCAGAAATTTTATTAAAGAAAATTATGGTGATGCTTACTATATGGCACCGGATCATGCTGCCAGACAGGGAAAGAAAATCCAGGATGCACATGAAGCAATCAGACCTACCAATATAGAGATTCTTCCGTCTCAGGTAAAGGAATTAATAAGCCGTGACCAGTTCAGGCTCTATCAGCTTATATGGAAACGTTTTGTTTCCAGCAGGATGGCCAATGCTATATATGAGACTACCAACATACGTATTGCAGCGGGAGATTACAGATTCAGTGCCGCTGCATCACATATTAAATTTGATGGATATATGTCAGTGTATATGTCAGATGAAGACGAGAAATCCGATGCATTTACATTCAGCCAGATAACGAAGGAATCACAGATTTCTCTTGACAAATATGATAATAAACAGCATTTTACACAGCCGCCGGCACATTATACTGAGGCATCTTTAGTTAAGACACTTGAAGAACTCGGAATCGGAAGGCCTTCTACATATGCGCCTACAATCGGAACTATTATAGCGAGGAGATATGTTATTAAGGAGGACAAGAATTTATATGTCACGGAAATAGGCGAGGCGGTTAATAAGATAATGCTTAAGTCATTTCCATCAATTGTTGACGTCAATTTTACGGCCAATATGGAGTCGCTCCTTGATAAGGTGGAAGAGGGAAGTGTCAACTGGAAGACTGTTGTAAGAAATTTTTATCCGGATCTTGATGCGGCTGTTAAGCTTGCTGAGAAGGAACTTGAAACTGTTAAGATAGAGGATGAGGTTACAGATGTAATATGCGAGAACTGTGGCAGAAATATGGTCATTAAATACGGACCACACGGTAAGTTCTTAGCATGCCCGGGATTTCCGGAATGCCGCAACACCAAGCCTTACCTCGAAAAAATAGGCGTTGCCTGTCCGAAGTGCGGTAAGGAAGTCATATTACTAAGGACCAGAAAAGGCCGTAAATACTATGGTTGTGAGAACAGTGAATGTGATTTCATGTCATGGAATAAACCTTCTTCAGAGAAATGCCCGAAGTGCGGAGGATATATGGTTGAAAAGGGCAACAAGCTTGCGTGTGCCAACGAACAGTGCGGATATGTCACAAATTATGTACACAATAAAGAAAATAATTGATATTTTCTGATAAATGTGCTATGCTTGATATTGTAAGCAGAGTTAGTTTTTCTGTTAAAGGGGCATGGTAGGAATGAGCAGCGTACAATTGCTTGACAAAACACGTAAGATCAATAAGTTATTGCATAACAACAGTTCACAGAAGGTAGTTTTTAACGATATCTGTAAGGTTATGAGCGATATTCTTGTATCCAATGTACTTGTGATAAGCCGTAAGGGTAAGGTGCTTGGTGTAAGTATTATCGAGGAAGTTGAAGAGATTAAGGAACTGATACAGGATGAAGTCGGAGGTTACGTTGACTCCATGCTGAACGAAAGGTTGCTTAATGTTCTTTCCACAAAGGAGAATGTCAATCTTGAGACACTTGGATTTGCCGAAGGATATTCCAATAAATATCAGGCGATCATAGCGCCTATAGATATTGCTGGAGAGCGGCTTGGAACTTTGTTTATGTACAAGATTGAGAATCAATACGATATTGATGACATCATATTATGTGAGTATGGAACGACAGTGGTCGGACTTGAAATGATGAGGTCCGTTAATGAAGAGACGGCGGAAGAGGATCGTAAGGTCCATATTGTAAAATCGGCGATAAGCACATTATCGTATTCTGAGTTGGAAGCCATAATCCATATTTTTGACGAACTTGGACAGGGAGAAGGAATTCTTGTCGCAAGCAGGATTGCCGATAAGGTGGGAATAACACGTTCGGTGATAGTCAATGCGCTTCGTAAATTTGAAAGTGCAGGAGTAATCGAATCAAGGTCTTCAGGGATGAAGGGCACATATATCAAGGTGCTCAATGACGTTGTGTTCGATGAGTTGGCTCGTATTAAAATGAATATGTAATTTCAGTGGAAGGAATCGCTGTATCGTTTGATACAGCGATTCTTAGCGTTTTATTACATTTAAGAAAAAATTTTTATAAGGGAAAATTTTTACTTTACTTTTTGCGCTAAATACATATAATAGTAAGAGGGAATATTTGGTTTATTTTATGGTGCCGTTCTGATTGGGACATGCAGTAAGAAAAGGCACTGAAAGGAGAATACGAATTATATGATTAATTCAGGTGCATTTGCCTATGTTGATTTACTTTCGGCTTCGGCAGATTATTCTTGGAAACGTAACGAGGTGCTTAGCAGTAATATAGCTAATGTAAACACCCCTGGGTATAAGAGGCAGGATGTGAGTTTCGAGTCTGTGCTGTCATCAGCACTTGCTAAGGCAGGCTCAATATCAAATAACCTTACACAGACTGTACGAAATATTAATTATAATCATGTGAAACCGATTATATATACTGATGATGCAGAACTGTCATACAGAATAGACGGTAATAATGTTGACCAGGATGAAGAACAGATTGAAATCGCTTCTAACCAGTATTATTACCAGGGTGTAATTGACAGCATGAAACAGGAGTTTTCCAGATTTAAGACAGCAATGTCAACATCTGGAATCTGATAACGAACGGAGGATTATATAATGGCTCTTTTTACAGGAATGAATATTAATGCATCAGGTATGTCAGCGGAGAGACTGAGACTTGATGTTATTTCAGAGAATATAGCTAATGCCAACACGACCAGAACGAAAGAAGGCGGTCCGTATGTGCGTAAGAACGTTATTTTTACGGAGAAAGTATCTACGGCAGATTCGTTCGGAGAGGTACTTAACAGAACCATCAGCGGAATCGGAAATGGCGTTAAAGTGACAGCTATCACTAAAGATACGGATACAGATATGAACCTTGTGTATGAACCGTCACATCCTGATGCTGATGAGAACGGATATGTACTTTATCCGAATGTTAATATTGTAACTGAGATGACAGATCTCATAGATGCATCCAGAGCATTTGAGGCCAATACCACAGCATTTGAAGCAAGCAAGAATGTGGCCAGCAGGGGCTTGAGCATACTGGAGTAGGAGGACATGACGAATGAATAACATAGTATCAATTTCGGATCTTGCAGCACAGAGAACGAATGAATTGCTTAATACATCGGCATTAACATCAACAGATAAGAAAACAACATCGGCTTCCGATACATTTGACAGCATATATAAGGCTGCTGTCAATATGATAGATTCTACCAATAATTATCTGCAACAAGCACAGCAGGCGGAGGTTGATTATGCGACAGGTAAGCTTTCAAGTACGCATGAACTTGCGGTAATAGAGCAGAAAGCAAGTCTTTCATTACAATACACGGTTGCGATCAAAAACCAGCTTTTAAGCGCATATAGAGAGATTATGAATATGCAGTTTTAATATAATACTCCATTGCCTTATAAGGCATAAGAGCTTATTCAGGAGATACATAAATGCAGGAAAGATTTAAAGCCATACTCGAAAAGATAAAAGCTTTCTGGCTTAAGTTCAACAAGACACAGCGAATAGTGTTTATTGCTGTTTTTGTTATTGTGGTTGCCGGAATAATTATAGTTTCAAAAATAGTTTCCACACCTAAGAAGGTTGTATTAAGGGAATGTGCCAATGAATCAGAGGCTACGGAAGTACGGAGCCTCCTTAACGGCGAAAATATAACATGTACGATAGATGCGAACAATGTTGTGCGTGTCAATGAGTCCGATTATGTTGAAGCCAAGCTTGTACTTGGATCCAATAATATCTCATCTGAAGGATATTCGCTTTCGGATGCGGTAAGCGGAGGATTCAGCGAAACGGCAGCGACAACTGAACGTAAATACAAAGCATACCTTGAATCCAAATTTGCGGATGATCTCGAATCCCTTGACGGAGTTAAAGCAGCAAGGGTAACCATAGATTTCCCGGAATCAGGCAATACTGTTTTTACGGAGAACGAGGATGCATCCATAACAGCAATGCTTACGCTTACTAAGGAGATGTCTGAGGAACAGGCGGCATCGATCGGCCTTATGCTTGCAGCTAATGTCGGAAGTGACAACACCAATAACGTGGTTGTTATGGATAACAATGCAAATCTTCTCTATTACGGAGGAACCAATAATTCATATGCTACGGGAAGCGCAAGTTCCAAGGTACAGGAACGCCTTGAAAATGCCATAACCGCACATATACAGAGCATGTTGATCTCAACCAATCTTTATAATGAGGTCACGGTATCACCTCACCTTGATGTTTCATTTGATAATGTTGAGATAGTTGATAAACAGTACACGATTCCTGAAGGATCTGATGAAGGTTTGAAGAAGACTACATATGAGGTCAATTCAACCGGAGGATTTTCGGACGCGTCCGGAGCAGCGGGAACCGAGTCCAACGATAAGGATACCACATACAAAATAAAGAATGCCGACGGAACTAATTCAGAGTATTCGCTCAAACAGTACGAGTGGCTGCAGAATGAGAAAATAACAACAACCAAGCCGGCAACAGGAACAATTAATTACAACAATTCATCGGTTACGGTAGTTGCAACACTTACCAAATACATAACGGAGGATGATGCGAAAGCACAGGGACTTCTCGATGATATGACATGGGAAGAATACAAGGCAGCCAATGCGGATCCGGTTGAAAGTACCGTTAATGATACGTTTTATGATGCAATAGCAACAGGAACCGGAATTTCCAAAGATAATATTCAGATTCTCGGTTACACAAGAAGTGTATTTTATGATTCAGAAACAAGCAGTACATCACCTTTCTTTGTGTTCCAGATTATACTTGCCGTACTTATTGCGGGACTGCTTATATTTATAATAATCAGGAGCATGAGACCGGTGGCAGTTGAAGAGACCGAACCGGAACTCAGCGTGGAAGATATGCTTGCAACGACCAAAGAAAACAGACCACCGGTTGAAGACATTGATTTACAGGATAAGTCCGAGACCAGGGTTGCCATTGAGAAATTTGTCGATGAGAATCCGGAAGCGGTTGCGCTCTTGCTGCGTAACTGGCTGAACGACGGATGGGAATAAATCGGGACTTAGGAGGAATTGTTACATGGCGAAGTCTAAGAGTGGACTCGACGGAGTCCAGAAAAGCGCAATCCTGCTGATTGCTCTCGGCCCTGAGAAATCGGCCAAGATATTCAAACATTTGCGCGAAGATGAAATAGAACAGCTTACACTTGAAATTGCCAATACAGGAAGTGTATCGCCTCAGACCAAGGAAGAAGTACTTTCGGAATTCTACGAAGTATGTCTTGCACAGCAATACATTGCAGAAGGCGGTATTACATATGCTAAAGAGCTCCTCGAAAAAGCACTTGGACAGGACAAAGCCAAAGATGTTATCAGCAAACTTACGGCAAGCCTTCAGGTTCGTCCGTTCGAATTTGTCAGAAAGACAGATCCGGGCCAGCTGCTTAACTTTATACAGGATGAGCATCCACAGACAATAGCACTTATTTTATCATATCTGCCGGCAGGACAGGCAGCGCAGGTCATTTCTTCGCTTCCACCTGAAAAACAGGCTGATGTTGCAAAGAGAATTGCTATGATGGACAGAACATCCCCTGACGTCATTAAAGAGGTCGAGGGTGTACTCGAACGTAAACTTGCATCGCTTGTTAATCAGGATTACACGATTATTGGCGGTACTGATGCGATTGTTGAGATACTTAATTCGGTTGACCGTGGAACAGAGAGACATATTCTTGAAACACTTGAAATCGAAGAGCCTGAGCTTGCAGATGAGATCAGACGTAAGATGTTCGTATTTGAAGATATTATATCGCTTGATGACAGAGCTATCCAGCGTGTACTCAGAGATGTTGATAACAATGACCTTGCGGTTGCACTTAAGAGCGCCAATGACGAGGTTAAAACAGTTATTTTCAACAACCTTTCAAAGCGTCTTGCTGCAATGATACAGGAAGATATGGAATTTATGGGACCTGTACGTCTTAAGGATGTTGAGGAAGCACAGCAGAAGATTGTTAATATAGTGCGTAAACTCGAAGATTCTGCCGAGATAGTTATATCAAGAGGCGGAGGTGACGAGATAATTGTCTAATCTTTTTAAGTATGGCAATGCCGTTATCAAAAATGATGATAAACTGGTTATAGATTCCAATAAACTGATAGAAAAGATTCTTTCAGATAAAAATGCCACGGCTAATTATGCATCAAGAGCAGCAAAACCGGATCCTGACGGATTCGTATGCGGACTCGATGCGGCAACGGTTGAACAGCTTGTTGATGATGAACCGTATTCTACAGAAGAAGAAAGTGCCAGGGCAATGCAGCTGTTAGATGATGCCAGAGAGAAAGCGTCCGGTATTGTTAAGGAAGCTGATGAACAGGCTGAGGCTATCCGGAAGGATGCATATGACAACGGGTATGCCAAGGGAATGGAAGAAGCGCAGAATGATGCCAAAACCGAACTTGAGGCAAAGCTTGCACAATTAGAGAAAGAATACCATGATAAGAAAGCAGCTCTCCAGACTGAGTATGATGAACTTAAAGAACAGATGGAACCGGAACTTGCAGATACGATTCTTGATGTTGTATCAAAAGTGACGGGAGTTCTTGCCGAAGATAATAAAGATGTTATTTTACATCTTATAAATAATGTCATGCGTAATAATGAACTCAGTAAAGAATTCACCATCAGGGTATCTGAAAATGATTATAATTATGTTATAAGTAATAAAGAACTGATATATGGTGCTGCATCTCCTGATTATAATATCGAGATATGCAAGGATTCCAAGTTGTCAAAGAATCAATGTGTAATAGAGACGGATGCAGGTGTATTTGACTGCAGTCTTGATATCCAGCTTGAAAATCTCATACATGAAATCAAAATTCTCAGCTGTGTGCATTGATGAAATATATTAGACCAGAGGTGTATGGTTTGGATACCACTAAGTATTTGAATTTGGTAAACAGAACATTTTATAAGAAGATGGGTAAGGTCTCTAAGGTTGTCGGACTTACGATTGAATCAATAGGTCCGGATGCGAGCCTTAATGATGTCTGCCATATTCTTCCCAAAGACGGAAACGGCAGATACATAAATGCCGAAGTAGTCGGTTTCAGGGAAAAAAGAATAATACTGATGCCGTTCGAATCAGTGGATGGTATCGGGCCGGGATGTATTGTCGAGAATACCAACAGCCATTTGTGTGTCAAAGTTGGAGATGAACTGTTAGGCAGAACGGTTGACGGACTCGGTAACCCGATTGATTCAGAGCCGATAGAAGACTATGTTGAGTATCCTGTAGATTCCACACCACCGGATCCGTTAAAAAGAGTAATAATTGATACAATTCTCCCGCTGGGTGTTAAAGCGGTTGACGGTCTGCTTACAATAGGCAAAGGCCAGAGAATAGGTATTTTTGCGGGAAGCGGTGTCGGAAAAAGTACATTGATGGGTATGTTTGCAAGAAATACCAAAGCGGATATTAATGTTATCGCACTTATAGGTGAACGAGGCAGGGAAGTCCGCGAATTTATAGAAAGAGACCTTGGCGAAGAAGGAATGAAAAGAAGCGTGGTCGTTGTGGCCACATCCGACAAACCGGCTCTCATCAGAAATAAAGCAGCCAAGACAGCGACAGCGATTGCTGAGTATTTCAGGGATCAGGGCAAAGATGTCCTTCTTATGATGGATTCACTTACACGTTTTTCGATGGCACAGCGTGAAATTGGTCTTGCATCAGGAGAACCACCGGTTACAAGAGGATATCCGCCAAGTATGTACAGTGAAATGCCAAAGCTTCTGGAACGTGCCGGAAATTCAGAAAAGGGTTCAATAACCGGACTCTACACTGTTCTGGTAGACGGAGATGACTTTAACGAGCCGGTAACCGATACCGCACGAAGCATTCTCGACGGGCACATTGTTCTGTCGCGTAAGATAGCCCAGAAGAACCATTATCCGGCGATAGATGTACTTGCAAGTATATCAAGGTGTATGAGCCAGATTGTTGATAAGAAGCAGAAGGAACTTTCAGGACAGCTCAAAAATGTTATGGCCACATATGCGGAATCCGAGGATTTGATAAATATCGGTGCGTATAAGGCCGGCAGCAATAAAAATATTGATTATGCAATAAGTAAAATAGACAAGGTAAATGATTTCCTTATTCAGGCGACTGACGAGAAAATGGATTATGACGAAGAAATAGAAGCACTTGAGGCGGTGTTTGAAGAACCGCAGGAAGGCGATGAAAATTAATGGCAAAGTTCTCCTATAGGATGCAGAACATACTGGATATAAAGTATAAAATGGAAGAGCAGGCTAAATCGTCATTTGCGGCGGCTATGGCCAGGCTTAGGACAGAGAAGAACAAACTTGATGCCATGTTTGCCAGAAAAAAAGAACTTGAAGAAGATTACCGCAATAAAGCACAGGGACAGATTAATGTATTTGATCTGTCAAATGGCAGAAAAGCAATAGATTTTCAGAAAGAACTGATTAAGGAACAGATGGTCGAAGTAAGGGTTGCACAGAAAAATGTGGAAATGGCACGTGCAAGACTTAATGATGTAATGAAAGACAGAAAAACACATGAGAAACTCAGGGAACATGCATTTGAAGATTTTCTGCATGAACTGAGTGACCAGGAGAAAAAAGAAATAGACGAACTGGTAAGTTACCAATACAGTACTAAGGCGAGGTGATAAATTATGGCAAAGAATCAGAATGAAGATATAGATTTGGTTAATGATATGGATCTGGATGATGAAGAAGAAAAAGACGGCAAGAAAAATGGCAAAATGATGACGTCTATAGTCGCGTTGTTCATTGTTCTCATATGGGTTGCCATCTTTGCTTTGCTTATCAAACTGGATGTTGGCGGTTTCGGAAGTTCGGTAATGTATCCGGTGCTTAAGAATGTTCCGGTGCTTAATAAGATACTTCCCAAAAACGCGGGAGAAGAGATCAGCTCACAAAGCGGAGATACATACAGCACACTTCAGGATGCGATAGACAGAATTAATGAACTTGAAAATGAAATCTCACTTTACAAGAGTAATGCCGATGATAATGCTGAGACGATTTCTAATCTGCAGGCAGAATTGTCAAGACTCAAAGCATACGAAGAAAATCAAAGCAATTACGAGCAGTTAAAAAAGAAATTCGATAACGAGGTTGTATTTACAAATAATGCACCCGATATACAGGAATATAAGACATGGTATGAACAAATGGATCCTGATAACGCAGCTGAGATATACCGACAGGTTGTTGAACAGCTTCAGGTTCAGCAGGAAATTCAGGATCTTGCCGATAAATATGCTTCTATGAAACCGGCTGCGGCTGCGGCTGTTTTCGAAGAAATGACGGGCGATCTCGAAAAGGTTGCCAAGATACTTTCGTGTATGAAGAAAGCGGATGCAGGCAATATCATTGCAGCCATGGATCCGACACTTGCAGCCAAACTTACATTACTTATATATCCTACCGGTGAATAACGGCTTATGCCGATATTCATATATATATTTTTTCAGGAAAGGAGGAAAGAAGATGACGACAGGAAATATTTCCAAGGTGTCAGATATCTCTAATCTTATGACATTTAAGGGTAATGTTTCTTCCAATGCCGATACAAAGGGATTAAGTTTCGCATCGCTTATGTCTGCGGTATCAGACGGTAAACATAGTGATAATGCCGGAACTGATGCATATAAGCCGGTCACGGATAACGATATCTCAAAAGTGATTTCCGATTCCAAGACTTCAAAACCGGTTGACTCCGGAGCAAAGAGCGGGAAATCAGATGACGTTACAACTGAATCCGACAAAAGTATCCGGGATGCGTACAATGATATCAGGGAAGCGCTTAAAGAAGAATTAGACATAACAGACGAAGAACTTGATGCAGCACTTGAAGCTCTGGGAATGACTGTTGCCGACCTGATAGTACCGCAGAATATGGCAATGCTTGTCGCAGAAGTTAACAGCACTGATGTTACCAATATCCTTACAGATGAATCCCTTGCGGATAATCTCGCAACACTTACGCAGGAAATTGCAGACATTGTCCAGACTATTGAAACAGACACCGGGATTTCGGTTGAAGAATTTAAAGAAGCAGTCAGGAATCTGGAAGAATCACTGAATAGCACAGCGGATACCGGAAATCCTGAGATGCCGGCAGAGTCTGTATCAGATTCACAGACAAATGTTCCGGTGCAGGACAAAGAGATTAAAGTGACTGTTGAGAATCATCAGGAAGAAACGGCAAGTGTGGAAAACAAACAGACAGGAACCGGAGTGAGCGAAACACAGACGTCGGATGACGCTGACAGTCATAATGAAAGCGGACATCAGACAACGGCGAAAGAGTTTGCACAGAACATAGTCCAGAATCTTAACCAGAGTGTGAGTGAAGCAGTTGCAGCAGATGCCGGCGAAACCTTCAGCGTAAGCCGTACAGATATTGTTGAGCAGATGCTTGAAGCAGTAAGAGTTAACGTAACTCCAGATACAACATCAATGGAGATACAGCTTACACCTGAACACCTCGGAAAGATCAATCTCAATGTGGCTACCCGAAACGGAGTCATAACAGCTACCATAACAGCTCAGAATGAATCTGTAAAAGCGGCAATTGAAAATCAGGTTATACAGCTCAAAGAGAGCATGAATAACCAGGGACTTAAGGTTGAAAATGTCGAAGTAACGGTGGCGAGTCATGAGTTTAATATGAATTATGATAACAACGGCGACTCACAGAATATGGGTAACGGTAAGAATAATTCATCAAGAAGATTCAGAACCGAAGAAGAATTAGCTTCTGATGAAACAGCGGCAGAAAATACCGAACGTCAGATAATGGAAGCTAACGGCAACAGCGTAAGTTATACGGCATAGTAAAGGAGACAAACAATGGCAATATCAGCACAGGTAATTAACGGTAAAGTATATGCTGATTATACATCCGGAACAAGCACCAATAAGGATACTAAGGGAAGTGATTCTCTTGACAAAGATGCTTTCTTAAAAATCCTTGTGGCCGAAATGCAATATCAGGATCCACTTGAACCGTCATCCAATACAGAATGGGTAACGCAGATGGCATCGTTTTCACAGATAGAGCAGCTTCAGGATGTTACAGACACGATCAATGAGCAGAAAGCAGCTGCACTTGTAGGAAAAAGAATAATAGTTGCTGCATCCGATAACACAAACGGCGAAGTCAATTATGTTACAGGTAAAGTTCAGTGTATCGAAAAGAAGTCAGATGGCTTATACTTTTCAATCAATGACAATTTATATTCGGTTGACAAGCTTTATGCTGTAGTTGATGATGAGTATTATGACAAACTCATTAACGGTAACAAGGGCAGTACAGGCAGCGATGGCGCCGGTACCGGAGAGAAAAAAGCATAAAACCGTTCAGACCGGCATGGATGAGGAATAAGATATGGATATCAAAAACACAAGATTTTCATCCATTGAGCAGATCACGGGTCAATATCTTAACAACCGGAATGTCAGGCAGACAGGCAAAGAAAATGTCAGCTCATTTGATACTATTCTCAAGCAGAAATTTGATGATGCAAAGACGGAAGGCCTTAAGTTTTCCAAACATGCAATGCAAAGACTTGCGGACAGAAATATTGATTTGTCAAATGAACAGCTTGACAGACTTGACAAAGGTGTTAAACTCAGTGTAGAGAAGGGTATCAGGGAATCATTGGTACTTATGGATGATTACGCATTCATAATCAACACAAGCAGGAACACCGTGATAACAGCAATGGAACAGGGCAATGAAGGTGACAATGTGTTCACAAACATTGACGGAGCCGTTTTGGTATAGGTTGGACCTTATGGAAACCTTCTGCTTCTGAATGACGGATGAAGCAGCGAGAAAACGGCAGATTTTAATAAACACCGGGATAATCCGGTGTCAGGAGGCCACTTAATTATGATGAGATCACTTTACTCTGGTGTAGCAGGACTCAGGTCACACCAGACAAGAATGGACGTAATAGGTAATAATATTGCCAACGTCAACACAGTAGGATATAAATCACAGTCTGTAACATTCAGCGATGTATTGTATCAGACAACACAGAACGCTTCGGGTCCTAACGAAACTACCGGAGCGGGCGGTACCAACGCCAAGCAGATCGGTCTTGGTTCAACTATTTCATCCATCAGTACCAATATTACCGAAACAGGTGGATATCAGACAACCAACAAACCGTTTGACCTTATGATCAACGGAGATTCATTCTTTGTAGTAAATAACAATGGATCAAATTATTTTACCAAAGCTGGTAACTTCCAGCTTGATACCAACGGAATGCTGGTAACTTCACAGGGTTATGCGGTAATGGGATGGCTTGCGGATAAGGATGGTAACATTCAGGTTGATAATGTATCAAGAATTAATCTTTATTCACCTGAGAACCAGTACGCAAATCCGGTTGCTACAACAGCGACAACCATGGCAGGTAACATCAATAAAGAAGATGAAAGCTTTTCGGCAGCCGGTGGTTCACGTTCTGTAAACATATCATTTTATGATAACCTTGGATATAAGTATCAGGCAACACTCAAAGTTACACAGACCAGTGAGTATGAGTATGGAATGACTGTATCGGCAGTAAGCTGTAATGGAAGAACATTGAATCTTTCGGAGACAGATCTTAATAATCTTCTTGATGCCAATACATCTATTACATTTAATGAAGCAGACGGTACACTTGCGACACCGGCGGATGGTATCATTAATTTCAAGGCGACAGCACTTGGAATCGATGCACTTCCTCAGGACATAACTGTTGATTTTTCAAGTGTAACATGCCGTGGTACGGAGACCAAACTTGAATCATCAAGAGGTGATGCTGACGGCAACGGAGCTGGAAGAGCCGTAGGTACTATGACAGAGGTTGCAATCGGTAAGGACGGTAAGATTTCAGCGTCGTATGATAACGGCGATCAGAGAGTTATAGCACAGATTGCCGTTGCTAATTTTGTTAACCCGTCAGGTCTTGAGAAAATAGGTGATAATCTTTTCCAGGCAACCATGAATTCCGGTGAGTTTGATGGAATAGGACAGGATGTAACGGCGGATGGAGGATATTTTGCAACATGTGTACTTGAAATGTCCAATGTTGATCTTGCTGCAGAATTTACTGATATGATTACAACCCAGAGAGGATATCAGGCAAACTCGAGAATTATCACAGTTTCAGATACACTCCTGGAGGAACTCATTAACCTTAAGAGATAATTATAAGATGGCGGTTCTGCCTTGCCGGTAGGCGGGGCAGAATATGCCGGTTTTAAAGGAAAAGGCATGATTGAATTAACCAGACTTAACGGAACTGTATTCGGGCTGAATCCGGAGTTGATAGAAGTTGTCGATTCAACACCAGACACAGTTATCACTCTTACTACAGGACGCAAATTTATTGTAAAAGAAAGTAGACAAGAAGTGAAAAATTTAGTATTATCATATAAGAAGGCAATTTTTGCTGAATTATTTAAATTAGGATAATAGGTGGTATATAAATGGATTTTGCAACAATAATTGGTCTCGTCGCAGGATTAGGCCTTATGATATTTGGTATAGTTACAGGTGATGATGGATTCGCGGCACTAACGAACTTCCTTCATGCACAGTCGGCACTTATAACATTCGGTGGTGCGTTCGGTGCAACACTTGTATCTAACAGCTTAGGAGATTTTGTTAACGGAATTAAAGGAATAAAGATGGCACTTCGTCAGACCAAACATGATCAGACGGAAGTTATTAAGAAGATAATTGAGCTTTCTAATGTAGCACGTAAGGAAGGCTTATTGGCATTGGAAGATGCGGCATCGGATCTGGATGATGCATTTATGAAGAAAGGTATCTTCCTTATAGTTGACGGTACGGAACCGGATCTGGTAAGGGCAATTCTTGAGACAGAACTTACATGTATAGAAGACAGACATAAGAAAGTATCATCGTTCTGGGAAACAGCAGCAGCGATGGGTCCTGCATGGGGTATGATCGGTACCCTCATCGGTCTTATTAACATGCTTAAACATCTTGATGATGTGTCAACCGTAGGACCTAACATGAGTACAGCCCTTATTACTACATTCTACGGTTCACTGTTAGCCAACTGGCTTGCAATGCCTATTGCAACCAAATTAAAGGCTAATAATGCAGAAGAAGTCACAGTTAAGGAAGTGGTAATAGAAGGATTGCTGTCAATACAAGCCGGAGAGAATCCTCGTGTAATCGAAGAGAAACTCAAATCATTCCTTGCACCTGCAGAGAGAACTCAGTATGGTGAAGGTGGAGAAGCCGGAGGTGAAGAGGCTTAATGGCGAGAAAGAAAGGTAATGAAGAGTCTATAAAGACGGATGGCTGGATGGCTACGTTCTCCGACCTTATGAACCTGTTATTGTGTTTCTTCGTCGTTTTGTTTGCCATGTCAACTGTTGATGCTGATAAATGGCAGGAACTTGTAGCTTCATTTTCTTCCAAATACAATGTTATTGAAGGAAAAGGCTCCGGAATAGGCGAAGGAAAGCTTATTGCGAGCGGAACAAGCCAGCTTACGGATATCAGTAATTATTATGCACAGCAGGGCCTTAATCAGGAGGGCAGCAAGAATGATGTCCAGGATGCGTTGATCAAACTTGAAAAAGAACAGACCAAAGAATCTGAGAAAATGGGCGAGATCATTAACGGAATGCTTGAAGGAACGGGACTTAACGATGCGGTTGAAGTCCAGGTTACACAGCATTATGTATGCCTTAATATGAAGGGTGCGCTTCTTTTTAAATCCGCATCGGCAACACTTACTGACGAAGCACAGAAAGTATTGACTGAGGTAAGTAAAATACTTAAATTATATCAGGATAATCTTGTAGAGATAGAAGGACATACGGATAATGTTCCGATGTTGAATGACCCGATATTTACTAATAACAATGTTCTTTCGGCATACAGGGCGATGGCAGTATTTGATTATGTGGTAAATGACTGTGGTGTGAGCCCGGCGAAGCTCAAATGTGCAGGCCGGGGCGAATATGCTCCGATAGCAAGCAATGATACAGCTGATGGAAGAGCACAGAACAGACGTGTAGAGATTAAGATATATAACAGCTACAGCAGTTATTAATATATATTATAGAAAGTCAAGGTGGATAGATATATGAAAAAAGGAATAAGCAACATAATTGTTCTGGCACTTGTGATAGTTAACCTGGTTCTTACAGTGATACTTGTTTTCACATTCCTGCCATCAATTAAGAAAACCAATAATCTTGTTACTAAAATTTGTGATATGGTTGACCTGGAGGTTGGTGCGGACAGTAACAAACAGGAAGTGACTGTTTCGGATCTGACAAGTGTTACCGTATTGTTTGGCGAGGATACAACCAATGTTGTCAATCTTACCAACGGAAAACTTGCAAAGTTCGGTGCAACTATAAATTTAAATACTAAGGCAAAGGATTATGAAAGTGTGAAGACACAGGTTGAATCTGCAATGAGTATGATTGACAGTACACTTATGGGTGTAATCAGAGGATTTGACAGTACAACACCTCAGGCGGATATGGAAAAGGCAGCGACGAATGCGGTGCGTGAATTATTTGCATCGGATACGGTATATTCAGTATCATTCACACAATATGTAGTACAGTAATTATGAATATAATATGTTATAGAAAGAAGGTGAGAGAAGATGGGCGAAGTCCTTTCACAAAGTGAGATAGATAACCTGCTGAAGGCTTTCAGCAGTGGTGAACTTGATGTCGAAGAAATGAAAGGCACGGAAGAAAAGACGGTTAAGAATTATGATTTTGCAAGACCGGCTAAATTCTCCAAAGAACATCTTCGAACACTTGAAATAATATTTGAACATTACGGACGTTTGTTGTCTACCAATCTTCCGGCATATTTAAGAAGACCGGTTCAGGTAGCTGTAATGAACTCAGAGGCAGTAACTTATTCTGAATTTGCAAATGCACTTTCCAATCCGGTATTGCTTGGCGTGGTAAGTTTTGAACCTCTTGACGGTAATGTTGTTATGGAAATAGCATCCAATCTTGGATTTGCAATGGTGGACCGGCTTTTGGGAGGCGCAGGAACTGCGCTAGACAAACCAAGGGAATTTTCAGAGATTGAACTCACAATACTTGAGAGAATGTTTAATGTATGTGTTAATCTTTTAAGGGAACCCTGGGAAAATGTTGTGGATATACACCCGAGGCTGGAACGGATAGAGACTAATTCACAGTTTGCACAGATAATATCTCCGAGTGAGATGATTGCTATCATCACAGTGAATATTAAAATCGGAGATGTCGAAGGACTCATGAATATATGTCTTCCTTACATTGTTCTTGAACCTGTTATGGATAAACTCAATACAAAATACTGGTTTTCCACTATGCAGGATAAAGATGTTAATACATATGAAGATGCGATAGCATCACTCATAAGCAAGGCACAGATACCGGTCAAGGCGGTATTGGGTTCCAGCAGTATTTCTGTTAATGATTTTATTAATCTTGGTGTCGGAGATGTTATTAAACTGGACACCAAAGTGGATGAAGAATTAGATGTTTTTGTTGGAAATATAAAGAAATTTACAGCGTTGCCGGGTTCGGCTAACGAAAATTATGCAGTCAGACTTACCAAAGTTCTGAGAGGAGATGACTAAAATGGATGGAATGTTATCACAAGACGAAATCAATGCATTGCTTTCAGGTGCCAATCTTGACGACGGTGCCGATGCAGCAGCCAGTACAACAGATGAAACCCTGACCGATGAACAGAAGGATGCTATCGGAGAGGTTTCAAATATAAGCATGGGAACGGCAGCAACTACTCTTAGCACGTTGCTCAACCAGCCGGTTAACATTACAACACCGCAGGTTACATATATGACATGGGACGAACTTGCAGATTCCTATGACAGACCATGTGTTTTTTTGCAAATTCAATATACAGCCGGACTGGACGGTAATAATGTCCTTGTTCTTAAAGAACATGATGTAAGAATAATTACCGATCTTATGATGGGCGGAAACGGAGAGGTCAATGATGATGAACCGATTGGTGAACTTCATTTGAGCGCAATCGGAGAAGCGATGAACCAGATGATGGGTTCGGCCGCAACATCAATGTCATCCATGCTTGGCAAGAAAATAGATATAAGCCCGCCAGTTGCAAATCTGATTGATTTGAATGTAAAACAGGATGAAAATAATCTTCCGGAATTCCTTAATACCAAATTTGTTAAGGTCGCATTCAGAATGACCATAGGAAATCTTATAGACAGTGAAATCATGCAGTTATATCCGTTTGATTTTGCAAGGAATCTGTATGAAGTGTTCGCACTCGGTATGCAGGATAATTCGGATAATGTTGCGACATCGACACCTTCAGAGAAGGCCGCACAGCCGGCAGCAGAACAGCCATCAGCAGCACAGCAGGCAATGCAGCAACCATCGCCTGCACCGCAGCCGCAGAATGTGGCACCGCAACCGCAGATGCAGCAGCAGATGCCTTACGGATATGGCGCAGCACCAATGCCGGGATACATGCAGCCACAGATGCCTTATGGACAGCCAATGCCGGGATATGGTATGCCACCGGTTCAGAATGTTAATGTGCAGCCGGCTTCATTCCAGCCATTTACCGGAGCTCAATCAACGGTCGGACACGAGAATATAGATCTTATTATGGATGTTCCGCTTGAAGTAACAGTTGAACTTGGCAGAACAACCAAGTCCATTAAGGAGATTCTTGAATTTGCACCGGGAACAATCGTTGAACTTAACAAGATCGCCGGAGAACCTATCGATGTACTTGTCAACAGAAAGTATGTTGCCAAAGGCGAAGTAGTAGTTATTGAAGAAAGTTTTGGTATCAAAATTACTGAAATAATAAAATAATTGTTTTCAAAAACGATGCAATAATGTATAATACACATTAAATAAAAAAAGTGAACATTTCTTTTAAAGGAGATTAAGTTATGGCAAAAAATATATTGATATGCGACGATGCAGCATTTATGAGAATGATGATCAAAGACATTCTTACGAAAAATGGATACACTGTTGCCGGAGAGGCCGAGAACGGAGCTAAGGCTGTAGAGAAATATACAGAGCTTAAGCCTGATCTTGTACTTATGGATATCACAATGCCTGAAATGGATGGAATACAGGCTCTTAAGAAAATAAGAGAACTTGACCCTAAGGCTTCCGTGATCATGTGCTCAGCCATGGGACAGCAGGCTATGGTTATTGAATCAATCCAATCGGGAGCAAAAGACTTTATCGTTAAGCCGTTCCAGGCAGACAGAGTCCTTGAAGCTGTAAGAAAAGTTGTTGGTTAATATGATATATTGCGCATCCATGGAGAACAGTATTGCGCAGTTTATTACTGTAACCATGATATTTATATTTGTTCTGGCTATTACATATTTCACGACCAGGTGGATTGGCTCATATCAGAAGAAGAAAATGAGCTATGGTAATATTAAAGTTATTGAAAGTACAAGACTTTCAAGCAATAAGATATTGGAAATTGTAAAAGCAGGAGATAAATGCGTCCTTATCGCTGTGTGCAAAGACACAGTTACGTATCTTGGAGAAATTAACGAGGATACACTTGAATTTAAGGAGACCGAGACCAAAGAATCTTTTGGGAGCGTGTTTAACAGATTCAGATTTTCCGGCAAGGAAGAGGCAGAAGATGAAGAAGAGAAGTAAGGCAATATTAGCTTTCGCAAGAATTGCCATGGTGGTGGCGATTGTTCTCTTCATATCGGTCAACAGCAGAACTGCTGTATATGCAACTGATATATTAGGAACCGAAGAGACGACAACTGCGGCTAATGCTTCAGATAATTTTACAATCGGAATATCGGCTGGAAATGGAAGTGATCTTGCAAGCGTATTACAGATAGTACTTGTGCTTACGGTAATTGCTTTAGCACCTTCCATTCTTATTATGCTCACATCGTTCACGCGAATAATCATAGTAATGCATTTTACAAGAACGGCGCTGGGTACACAGTCGACACCGCCGAACCAGGTGCTTATAGGTTTATCACTTTTTCTTACTTTTTTCATAATGGCGCCTACATTTACAACGGTATATAATGACGCGATCAAGCCTCTGTCGGCCAATGAAATTTCGGCGGAAGAGGCATATGAGACAGGAATACAGCCAATAAGAAAATTTATGTTTAAGCAGACCAATACCAAGGACATCAGGATGTTTCTTGAGATTGCGGATATCGGTGCAGTGGAGAATTATGATGATATACCTACATATGTACTTGTGCCGAGCTTTATAGTGAGTGAATTGAGAACTGCATTTATAATTGGATTCCTGATATATATTCCATTTATAATTATAGATATGGTTGTTGCATCGGCATTGATGTCGATGGGTATGATGATGTTACCTCCGACAACTATTTCGCTGCCTTTTAAAATATTGCTTTTTATTATGGCAGATGGCTGGAATCTGATTATAGGAAATCTTGTTAAGACATTTTATTGATAAAGGAGTGGAAGTATGACAGAAGAACAGGTTGTGGATATAACCAGGGAAGCATTATTCCTTATAATTGAATGTTCGGCTCCACTCCTTTTGATTTCACTTGTTGTTGGTCTGGTGATAAGTATTTTCCAGACGATTACATCGATACAGGAGCAGACACTTACATTTGTTCCGAAAATAATAGGTGTTTTTATAGGTGTTATGATTTTCGGCTCATGGATTCTGACAAAGGTAACTGATTATATTCAGGAACTGTGGTCGAATTTTAGTACATATATCAGGTAGGTGCTGTTATGTTTAACTATGAGATAGCGTTAAATTACTGGGAGTTTTTTCTTCTGATTCTGGTACGCATTGCTAGCTTTGTATATACAGCACCGTTTTTTAATATATCGAGCGTACCGCAGAAAGTTAAAATTTCAATATCCATATTCATATCGATATTGATTTTTATGATTACACCTGACAGAACTATTGAATATACAGGACTCCTTGATTATGCGATTCTTATTATCAAGGAAAGCGTTGTTGGACTCCTGTTAGGATTTGTGTGTAATGTATGTGTCCAGGCAATAACTTTTGCCGGACATATAATAGATACCGATATAGGTCTTTCAATGGCCAATATGTATGATCCGACATTGCGCACACAGACAAGTATCTCGGGAACTTTCTACTATTATACGGTGTTTCTCCTTATGATGGTAACGGGATTGTACCAGTTCCTGATATCTGCGATTGTGGATTCATATAGTATAATCCCAATCGGCAAAGTCACGATCAATGCGGCACTTTATGATTCTTTTCTGGATGTGATAGCAGGTTTTCTGCTTGTAGGAATCAGAATTGCATTACCGGTTTTCATATCGATGATGTTAATGAATATAATTCTGGGAATTTTATGCAGAGTTGCTCCGCAGCTTAATATGTTTGCTGTAGGTATACAGATGAAGCTTTTATTCGGACTTGCAATAATGTTCCTTACGATAGGACTTCTTCCGACGGTATCAAATATGTTGTTAAATATGATGAAACAGGCTGTCAGACAGATTGCGGGAGGACTTGTATGATAAAATATGACCTTCAGTTCTTTGCCAAGGACGGTCCTGGTGGTCAGAAGACAGAACCGGCTACACCCAAAAAATTAGAAGATGCCCGTAAGAAAGGCCAGGTAGCCAAAAGTAAGGATCTTTCCGGCTCGGTTCTGTTGTTAGCTTTTTTTGTCCTGATTAAAATTTATGTCAAATATCTTGGCAGGCAGTTTATGAGTTCATTTCATGAGACATATACCAGGATAGGTGATTTATCCGGCGCAAGCGATGAATACAGCTCAATAGGTGTTTACTTTAAAAATATTTTGCAGCAGAACATACTGGATATGCTTGTTATGCTGCTTCCTATACTGGCAGTTGCGTTTGTTCTTGGATTTGTTATGGACATAATTCAGGTGAAATGGAAACCTACAGGTGAGACATTAAAACCGAAATTCGATAAATTTAATCCGGTTAACGGAATAAAGCGTATTTTTAACGTCAAGACAATAGCGGAATTAATAAAACAGATTGTTGTACTTGCGGTATGCGTAATAGTTACTTATAATAAGCTTAAGAGCAAAATCGGTATGCTCTTTAACCTGTATGATATAACATTGCAACAGGCAGTTGTTGCCATGGGAGATTTGATTATTGACCTTGGCATAACAATAAGTGTAATTTATCTTATTATAGGTGTTGCCGATTACATCTTCGAAAAATGGAAATTCAAAGATGATATGAAGATGACCAAACAGGAATTGAAAGATGAATGGAAGGACACCGAAGGAAGTCCTGAAGTAAAGAATAAGCAGAGAAGACGGATGCAGGAAGCATCAAGACGTCGTATGATGCAGGCAGTTCCGGAGGCGGATGTGGTAATAACAAACCCGACTCATTTTGCGGTTGCACTTAAATATGAACCGGATTCCGGAAAGGCACCGGTGGTTGTAGCCAAGGGCGAAGATTACCTTGCGCAGAAGATTAAAGAGAAAGCAAGAGAGTGCGATGTGGAAATAGTTGAGAATAAACCGCTTGCACGTATGCTTTATTATAATGTAGACCTGGGAACGGAAATTCCTCAGGAATTGTATCAGGCAGTTGCGGAGGTTCTTGCATTTGTCTGGAAACTTAAACACAAAATCTGAAATAGAAAGGTGAACGTCAGAATATGAAATTCAAAAAGACAGACTTGTTTATAGGAATATACCTGATGGCAGCAATTCTTTGCCTTTTTTTATCCATTCCATCGGGACTTCTGGATGTTCTCTTAGCCATAAATATATCAGTATCGATGATTATTCTTTTTACTTCCCTTTATGCAAAGGAAGCACTGGATATGCAGGCATTTCCTACAATGCTTTTGTTTACGACAATATTCCGTATTGCACTTAATGTATCATCTACCAAGCTTATTCTTAAGAACGGTTATGCCGGTGCAGTCGTTACGGCATTTGGTAAATTTGTCGGAGGCAATAATCTTGTAATCGGTTTCGTAGTATTTATTATACTTATAATCGTGCAGTTTGTTGTTATCAACAAAGGTTCAGAACGTGTATCGGAAGTAACTGCCAGATTCACACTTGATGCTATGCCGGGTAAGCAGATGGCAATCGATGCCGATCTGAATACCGGAGCAATTACGGATAAAGAAGCCAGAGCAAGGCGTGATAAAATACAGCAGGAGTCATCTTTCTTCGGCGCCATGGATGGTGCTACCAAGTATGTTAAGGGAGATGCTACCGCCGGTCTTATAATCACCGTGATTAACCTCATCGGAGGTATAATTATGGGTATGATATTTGGTGGATTGAGCATACAGGAGGCACTCAGCAAGTATGCACTTCTTACAATCGGAGACGGACTTGTAAGCCAGATTCCGTCACTTATGATATCGCTTTCAACAGGTATCCTTGTAACCAAGGCATCCAAGGAAGTGGAACTTCCGGAAGAGATCATTGGCGAGCTTTTCTCCATACCGAAAGTGCTTAAGATTGTCGGAGTGACCATGGCAATTCTGGGAATAGTTACGCCACTGCCGTGGTGGCTTTTCCTTCTTCTCGGTGCAGCACTTTTTATTGCCGGAATTATGACAGAGAGAAAGGCCGCTGTCCAGACGGTTGAAAATGAGACCGAAGAAGCCGATATGGAAGCCCAGGAAATACGTAAACCGGAGAATGTTGTATCGTTGCTTCAGGTTGATCCGATTGAACTTGAGTTCGGATATGGCATCATACCATTAGCCGATGTCAATCAGGGCGGAGATTTACTTGACCGTGTTGTTATGATAAGAAGACAGGTTGCGCTTGAGTTAGGTACTGTTGTACCGATTATACGACTCAGGGATAATATACAGCTTAACCCTAACCAGTACATAATCAAAATCAAGGGTATACAGGTAAGTGAAGGTGAGATACTTTTTGACCATTATATGGCGATGAATCCGGGATTTGTAGAAGAAGAGATTACAGGTATTCCTACGTTTGAACCGTCATTCCATCTGCCTGCAATCTGGATTACCGAGAACCAGAGGGAACGTGCGGAATCGCTAGGATACACAGTTGTAGATCCGCCGTCAATTATCGCCACGCACCTTACGGAAGTTATCAAGGAACACATTGCAGAACTTCTTACAAGGCAGGATACACAGAATCTTATCAACAACATCAAGGAAAACAACCCAACGCTTATCGAGGAACTTGTGCCGAAGCTTATGAGTGTTGGAGAAATACAGAAGGTTCTCCAGAATCTTCTTGAAGAGGGTATCTCGATCAGGGATCTTCTTACCATATTTGAGACGCTTGCGGACCATGCCGGTGCCACAAGGGATACTGACATTCTTACGGAATATGCAAGGCAGAGTCTTAAGAGAGCAATATCCAATAAGTTCTTTATGCCGAATGAGACAACAAGTGTAATAACTTTGGATCCGTCGGTAGAACAGGAAATAATGAATTCAGTCAAGCAGACTGAAAACGGTGCATATATTAACCTTGCTCCAGACAGGATTAAGAGCATCATGGATTCAGTGCAGGCTGAAGTTACCAAGATGGAAGATATGGGAAAAACACCTATAATCATAACTTCACCTATAGTCAGAATATATTTTAAACGTATTACAAGCGATTATATGAAGGACCTTATTGTAATATCATACAACGAGGTTGAACCTGAAGTTGAATTACAGTCAGTTGGGATGGTGACCGCATAATGATAGTTAAGAAGTATACCGGAAAAGATGAAACAGAAGCAGTTATGAAAGCCAAGGATGACCTTGGCTCAAACGCCGTTGTACTTAATGTCAGGACAATGAAACAGAGAGGTCTTGCCAAAGTATTCAAAAAAGATTTTGTTGAAATAACGGCAGCATTGGAAGAGAAAGATTTTGCACAGAATGTTAACAATAATAAGCCGACATTCAGCCGTGTAAGCAGTGAAGCAATCAAAAAACAGCAGTCACAGATAAATCTTCTTGCAGATGACCGTGCCGATACAAATGCACCGAAACAGTCAGAGATAATCGAAAAGAAACTGGACAGTCTCCATGATATGCTTCGTAACCAGATGGTAAAGGAAGAAGATGTAAAGCCAGCTGTCAGACCGGAGAATAATGCCAATTTCAAATCTCTTAAACTCATATATAATAAATTACTTGAGAATGAAGTCAGCGAAAAATATGCCAACGCTATCATTAATGATATAGAAAATTCCATGAAGAAAGAGTCAAATCTTGACAGTATTCTTGCGAGCGTATATCAGAAAATAATCCTTAAGTTCGGGGAACCTGAAGCCATCGAAGATGATGACAGACGCAAAATAGTATTTTTTATAGGCCCAACAGGTGTCGGCAAGACTACGACGATTGCTAAGCTTGCATCGGATTTTAAACTGACCCGTTCAAAAAACGTTGCAATGATAACAGCGGATACATACAGAATTGCAGCGGTTGAACAGCTTAATACATATGCAAGCATCCTTGACGTGCCTGTAAATGTAATATATTCACCATCGGAAATAGTTGAGTCCATAGAAGAATTATCGGATTACCAGATGATTTTTGTGGACACGGCAGGACGGTCGCATAAGAATACCGAACAGCGTGATGAAATAATCGAGATGATATCCAATGTCAGAAATTCAGATATTGATGCAGATATTGTAATATTCCTTGTAATGAGTGTTACCACCAAGTACAGGGATATGGTCAACATATGCGATGCATACAAATCGCTTAATTCATACAGATTGTTATTTACCAAGCTGGATGAAACCGATTCGGTTGGTAATATATTGAATATTAAGCTCTATACAGGGGCACCTATCTCGTATATAACATGCGGACAGAATGTACCTGATGATATAGAGAGCGTTGACGTGCAGAAACTTGCAAAAAGTCTTCTCGGCGGTGAATAAAACGGAGGTGTACATGGATCAGGCAGAAAAATTACGGGAAATTATAAAAAAACAGAATCAGTCAAACGAAAGTTCTGCCAGGATAATAACCGTTACAAGCGGAAAAGGTGGGGTTGGCAAATCCAATGTATCAATCAATCTTGCATTGCAATTCAGACGACAGGGTAAAAGAGTTATTATATTTGATGCAGATTTCGGACTTGCCAATATTGAGGTCATGTTTGGTGTGATTCCGCAATATACACTTGCGGATCTGATGTTCAAGGGTAAGGAAATAAAAGATATAATAACTGAAGGACCGGAGGGCGTTATGTTTGTGTCCGGCGGTTCCGGAATCGCAAGACTGGTTAATATTGATAATGAACAGATTAAAAGACTCGTTTATAAAGTTGCTGAACTCGAAAAACTTGCCGATGTTATCATTGTAGATACTGGCGCCGGAATATCACCTGCCGTGCTTGAATTTGTAGCAGCAAGTCAGGAGGTAATACTTGTAACAACCCCCGAACCGACATCGATAACCGATTCATATGCATTGCTTAAGGCACTGTCAATGTATGACGGATTTGACTATGAATCGACGAATGTAATGATTGTTGCAAACAGAGTTAATTCAGCCAATGAAAGCAGCAATCTGTATGAGAAACTCTCTGCGGTTGTAAATCGTTTTCTTAAGATTAAGATAAGTTATCTGGGTGCAATCCCATATGACCAGTATATTAACAAAGCTGTTATGAAACAGAAACCGGTAAGCATAGCATATCCATCGGCGTCTGCTTCAAAATCATTTCAGGCAATAAGTACGAGACTTGCCAAAAATGAGACGGCACAGGTTGGACATGCAAAAGGCGTTGCGCGTTTTTTTAGCAGGGTATTTTCATCAAATAAGAGAGTGTAACAGAACAAGATAAGGAATGACGAGGTAGACAACGGTGGCAAACATACTGATAACAGAAGGCGACAAAATAGATTTCAAAGATATATTGAGCAAAGAACAGCTCAATGGTGGACTGACACCCGCCACATATGCAAGCCAGGTTTTTGAAATCAGGAATGATGATATTTTGCGTGTATCCATGCCTATAGAACACGGAAGAATAATACCGTTGTCCAAAGGGAAAAAATTCGATGCATTTTTCTATACGGCAAAAGGTTTGTATCAGTGCATGGTAATTATAATTGACAGATTCAAAATAAACAATATCTATATGATGGACATTGAACTTCTGACGGAACCTGTCAAATACCAGAGAAGGCAGTATTACAGACTTGAACTTAATATTCCTGTGAGATATATGCAGATAACCGAGACGGAAAGCAATATGATGGAAAATGGGGAAGAACTCCCGGAAAGGCTTGGAAATCTGTCGGAATTCTATTCGGGAGATACAATTGACCTAAGCGGCGGCGGATTAAGATTTACAGGCGACGGCTTTGTGGAAAAAGGAAATAAGATTGCTATTGTATTTGATATTGATTATGAAGGCAATATCGAAAGATATGTACTTGCTGCAGATGTGGTTATGTCATTTGCCGTTCCGCAGCATCACGGCATGTATGAACACCGTGTTGAATTCAGGAATATATCAAAGGAAAACCGTGAAATGCTTATTAAATATATTTTTCAGGAAGAGAGAAAGATTAGAAAAAACAACAGGTGATCAATATGGGAAGAAAATTTTTAATTATTGATGACTCTGCACTTATGAGAAGGGTCATATCTGATATAATAAAACTGAACAGTGAATATGAAGTGTTGGACACAGCAGTTGACGGTGTTGATGGTCTGGACAAGCTTGTAGCACATCCGGGATATTATGATCTTGTAATACTTGATATTAATATGCCTAAGATGAACGGACTTGAGATGCTTGAGATGCTGCAGAAAAATCATATGCATGAAGCAGTGGTTGTCGTAAGCACGGTTGCAATCGAGGGCGCAAAGGAAACCTTAAGGGCACTCGAACTTGGAGCACTCGATTTCGTAAAGAAACCTGAGAACTTTTATGAAGTTAAAGGTGACGGATTTAAGAACAAGATTCTTAAGGTAATCGAGATGGTTACAGGAAGTGATTTTAACCGTGTGCAAGTGGCCACTATGCCCACTCATACAGATGTACGGGTGCATGTTCCGGTTAAGCGTGTTAAGCCGGGCACGAATAAGATTGTTGCCATTGCATGTTCAACCGGAGGACCTAAGTCACTCCAGCAGGTTATACCATACCTGCCTGAGAATCTTGACGCCGGAGTTGTACTTGTACAGCATATGCCGAAGGGTTTTACCGCGTCTTTAGCCATGAGGCTTAATTCCCTTAGCAAGGCAGTTGTCAAGGAAGCCGAAGACGGAGAAGTTATTGAGAACGGTCATGTTTACATAGCACCGGGCGGAATGCATATTATAATCGCACAGAGCGGAAAGAATCATGTTATACGATATTCTGACCAGCCGCCGGTTGATGGATTGAGACCATGTGCCAACATTATGTTTGAATCATTGTCAAACACAGATTATGATGATATAACCTGCGTTGTACTTACAGGAATGGGTGCGGACGGAACCAAGGGAATACAATCGCTTGTGGATACAGGCCGCCGGGTTCATGTAATCGCCCAGGATGCAGAATCCTGTATAGTATATGGCATGCCGAGAGCTATAGCGGAAGCGGGGCTTGCCAATGAAATACAACCGCTTAACAAAATTTCAGAAAGTATTATTAAGAACGTGGGGGTAATGTAAATGGACGTTAGCCAGTATCTTGAAATTTTTGTGGAGGAGACTAAGGAACACCTTCAAAGCCTTAGCGATAATCTCCTTATATTGGAAAAAGAACCGGAAAATAAAGACACTATTAATGAAATTTTCCGTGCTGCCCATTCCCTTAAAGGAATGGCAGGAACAATGGGATATAAGAGAATGCAGAGTCTTACCCATAATATGGAGAATGTGTTTTCGGAAATCCGTAATGATAAGATGAAAGTGACCTCAGAACTTGTGGACACTTTGTTCCAGTGCCTTGATGCATTGGAGGCATATCTCGATAATATTATTAATACTCAGGATGAAGGAACTGAGGATAATGAACCGATAATCAAACTTCTCAATGATTTCCTTAACGGAAACCAGGCTGCACCTGCACAGGCAGAGACACCTGCCGCACCTGCACAGCAGCAGACAAACACCCCGGCACCAGCCGGATTATCCGATGTTAAATTTGCTGATTTTGAGAAACATGCAATGATTGAAGCCGGAAAGAACGGCATGAATGTGTACGGTGTCAATGTACATATTGATCCAAACTGTATATTAAAAGCGGCCAGAGCATTTCTTGTATTTAAGAATCTGGAAGAACTCGGTGAAATCATTAAATCAATTCCGTCCACACAGGACATCGAAGATGAAAAGTTTGACCTTGATTTCAGTATGTTCATAATATCCAAGGAACCTCTTGATAAAGTAGTGGCAACAGTTAAGAATGTATCCGAAATTAAAGATGCAGAAGGCGAACAGATTGTCATTAAAGAAGAGGAAACCAAGGTAGAGGAAAAAGCCGATACGGCAGGCAGCAGTAATGCACCGGCAAGGGATAATGCCAAACCGGCACAGGCTAAGACATCATCAAAGCCGGTAGTAAACAGATCCGTACGTGTGGATATAGAGAAACTTGATGTCCTCATGAATCTTGTCAGTGAGCTTATTATTGCCAAAAACGGACTTGTTGCATCTAATGCAGCAGAACAGATACAGCACAGCCAGAATTTTAATGAACAGATAGAATATCTTGAGAGAGTTACCACTAATCTTCATGAATCAGTCATGAATGTACGAATGGTTCCTATTGAAACAGTTGTCAACAGATTCCCTAGAATGATAAGAGATCTCTCCAAGAAGCTCAATAAGAAAATGGAATTGTATATGACAGGTGAGGATACCGAACTTGACAGAACAGTCATAGATGAAATAGGCGATCCGCTTATGCATCTTCTCCGAAATTCGGCAGACCATGGCCTTGAAAGCCCGGAAGAGCGAGCACGTCTTGGCAAACCGGAAGTAGGTTCAATATTCCTCAATGCATATCAGGATGGCAATAATGTTGTCATTGAAGTAAGGGATGACGGCGCCGGAATTAATATTGAGAAAGTCAGAAACAAAGCGATTGAGAAGGGTACTATCACGCCGGAACAGGCTGAGAGTATGACTGATAAGGAAATCATCGAAATCCTTTTTAGACCGAGTTTTTCCACATCAGAGAAAATCACGGATGTGTCAGGTCGTGGAGTTGGACTTGATGTTGTTAAGTCTAAAATCGAAGGGCTTGGCGGTGATGTTGAATGCCACAGCGTTGTAGGTGAAGGAAGTACATTTACAATAAGGCTTCCGCTTACACTTGCCATAATTCAGGCATTGATGGTTAAAATCGGCAGTGAACAATATGCAATTTCGCTCGGCTCAATACAGACTGTCGAGGATATACCGGTTGAGGAAATCAAACATGTTCAGGGTAAGGAAGTCATTAATCTCAGAGGCAATGTGATTCCTCTTATCAGACTTGGAGAATTGCTTGAAGTTCCTGATACAGCCGAAGATGCAGAGAACATCACGGTTGTCGTTATCAAGAAAGGTGACAAACAGGCAGGTCTCGTCGTTGACAGCCTTATCGGACAGATGGAAATTGTTATTAAATCACTCGGCAAATATATCAATATAAATAAAATGATAAGTGGTGCGACCATTCTTGGTGATGGTGATGTTGCACTTATCATTGATGCCAATGCTATTGTATAGGAGGGGCAGACATGGAAAAAACATCTAACAGCGATATTTCAACCAATCAGTTTATTATTGTAAGAATCGGAAATGAGCAATATGGTATCAACATCAAAATCGTTGATAACATAGTGAGAATGCAGCAGATTACCAGAGTGCCGAAAGCACAGAAATACTTTGTCGGCGTCATTAATCTCCGTGGAGAGATTGTGCCGGTAATGAGCCTCAGAAGAAGATTCGGGATAGAAGAAGACGAATTTACCAATGCGACAAGAATAATCATCGTTAAACCTGAACAGCAGGCAACGGTGGGATTCATTGTCGATTCAGTTAAAGAAGTTGTGACACTTGAGGAAGACCAGATTGAGAGAAACAGTATAAGCACCGATGCAGAAGGCCAGTCGTATATAAACGCAGTTGGCAAAAACAAGGATGAGCTTATATCTATTCTTAATATCCAGACAGTAATTAATGATAAAGAACAAGTGTAATGCACACCTGAAAGGAAGGTGACGATATGCCGGAAATTAATCTTGATACACTGACTGATATGCAGTTTGATGTACTTAAGGAGATAGGTAATATTGGTGCAGGTAATGCGACAACCGCACTATCGCAGATGATTAACATGAAGATAGACATGAATGTGCCAAAAGTTGCCCTGGTACCGCTTAGCGACATTTCCGGCATAATCGGATCTGAAGAGATGGTTATTGTCGGAATAATGTTGGGCATGGAAGGTGACATAACAGGAACAATGATGTTCTTGCTCAAGGTTGATTCAGCACACAGAATAGTCAATTTGTTGATGGGAACCGATTCGGCACCGGATGCAGATTTCGGTGAAATGGAATATTCCGCCCTTGGTGAGATAGGTAATATTATTGCAGGCTCATATTTGTCCGCATTGTCTTCACTTACAGGTTTAAAGATTGTGGCCACCGTGCCGGCGATGACCATAGATATGGCAGGAGCAATACTAAGTGTACCGGCTATCGAATATGGTAAAATAGGTGATAAAGTTCTTTTTATAGAGACACAATTAGGAGAAGATGATTTCCTTAACGGATACATAGTTATGGTTCCGGAAGTTGATTCCTACGGAAAGATACTTACATCATTAGGAATAGAAATATAAAGGCGGGTATTTAATATTTTACCTGAAATGGATATGACAAGATGGGTAACATGATTAAAGTTGGGATGGCAGATTTAAAAATATGCAAAGCACCGGACGCCTTGACAACTTTAGGACTCGGTTCGTGCATCGGTGCATGTTTATATGATCCTGTGGTCAAAATAGCCGGAATGGTACATTATATGCTCCCTGACAGCACTAAAATCAAAAGCAATCAGAATATAGCAAAATTCGGAGATACGGGTATCAGGGAACTGATACGGCTTATGGAAGAAGCCGGAGCGCGCAAATCAAGAATTGTAGCCAAAATTGCAGGTGGAGCAAGGATGTTTGCGGTGTCAGCCAGTGTGAATCTTCCCGGACTGAATGTCGGAGAGAATAATATTGAAGCGGCACGGCTTAACCTTAGTGAGAATGGTATTGCCATAATAGCTGAAGATGTCGGGCTTAACTATGGTAGAACCATAGAATTTTATGCAGAAGACGGAAGCTTGACGATCAAAGCGGTAGGCAAGGACATTAAAGTTATATAGAGGTATTTTATGCAAAGAGAACACAAATTCCTGCCTCTGGCAATCGCTCTTGTTGCAGGCCTGGCAGTAAGTATTGTATTTATATTGAATCACAATAATTCAATTACATCGGTACTTATCGTATTGGCGGTAATGCTTGGTTTCTACATAGTGGGTTTGATATTCAGGGCAGTATTGGTCAGACTTAATACCAAAGAACCGGAAGAAGAGACTGAGGAGGAATCCGAACCGGAAGAAGCCGGTGAAGAAGATGGTGTTAAGACTGTGGATGAAGAAGAGAATCAGGCCTGATTGTATTATACGATATTGAGGTAATATAAGATGGACGAGAATGGCAGAAATAAATTATGGGCAGCTTTTCGCGAGAAAAGAACACCACAGATAAGAGAACAGATTATAATAGAATACTCACAGCTTGTAAAGCTTGTTGCTGGACGTCTGAGCATGTATCTCGGATATACGGTTGAATATGAAGACCTTGTAAGTTACGGCATATTTGGACTTATCGATGCCATAGATAAATTTGATTGTGATAAGAATGTTAAATTCGAGACATATGCCAGCTTGAGAATCAGAGGTGCTATTCTTGACCAAATCAGGAAGATGGATTGGATTCCACGCTCAGTGAGACAGAAACAGAAGAGAATAGATGCTGCATATTCCAAAATTGAAACGGAATATGGCAGAACTGCGACAGATGAAGAGCTTGCAGCCGAGATGGAGATTTCACTGGATGAATTTTATGCATGGCAGGGTCAGACCAAGATAACCAATCTTGTTTCGCTGGATGAATTTGTTGAGCAGGGTAGTGAAGTGAAGATGGACGCAGCATCTAATTCGCATTTTGAACAGCCCGAAAAGATAGTAGAGAAGGAAGAACTGACCGGAATGATAGCTGAATCACTCGATCAGCTTACCGAAAAAGAAAAAAAGGTAGTGATGTTATATTACTATGAGGATATGACACTTAAGGAAATCAGTGCAGTATTGGAAGTGTCGGAATCAAGAGTATCACAGCTTCATACCAAAGCACTTGCCAAGATGAAGAAAAATCTTGGCGGATATATGAATATACTGACTGAATAAAGTAAAGGAGAACGGTATGGCAAAAAGCGGATATTTTGAACTGGATAATAGAACGGACGGATTGTATTTGAAGATACATGAAGCAGAGACCGGCGGATATAATCCGAGTTTTGAGGATCTGGTTCATTTTTGTGATGCCAAGAAAGTTCCATATGATAGTATTGTACAGCTTAAAACGGTATTTGATACAGCACATAATGATGCAGTAAGAGTAAGCGATTGTATTACCCCTTTTTCCGGATGGTGTGAAAGCAGCATATCAACAGATGGCATGAAGGTGACAGCTGTATTGTATCCGCCGACCAGTGCAATGAGTGATGCGGATGAAGCAGAAATTCGTTCCGGACTTGCTTCCATGAAAATACGATACGGATTAATCGAAGAAAATATCCGCAGAATGGTACAGGAGAAACTTTATTTTGTTCCAGTTATAGTAGCAGCAGGCACAGAGGCTGTTGAAGGATATGACGCTGAGCTTACATATAATTTCAGCACAACAGTATCCAATAAGCCTCAGGTTAATGATGACGGAACAGTTGATTTCCATAAACTGGATCTTATCAATAAGGTTAATGCAGGAGATGTAGTAGCACAGATCAAACCGGAATATTCCGGCGAGAATGGAATGGATGTATATGGCAATGTAATTAAGCCCAAAAAAGTCTATCGTAAAATATTTAAATACGGACGTAATCTTAAAGTTTCCGATGACGGATTGCAATTGATTTCATTGGTTACAGGTCATGTAAAGTTAGAAAACGATAAGGTATTTGTTTCTGATGAATATGAGATTTCTGCGGATGTGGATACGGCTACCGGAGATATCGATTTTGACGGAAATGTTCATATCAAAGGAAATGTACTTGCAGGATTTAAAGTAAAAGCAAGTGGAAATGTAGTTGTTGACGGAGTGGTTGAAGGCGCTGAGATTACTGCGGGTGGTAATATTATATTACAGCGTGGTATTCAGGGAATGAACAAAGGTGTTCTTACCGCGGGTGGTAATATTGCATCTAATTTTATCGAAAATGCAAGGGTTATTGCCGGTAAAGACATTGACACGGATGCGATAATGCACAGTAAAGTAACAGCCAGAGGCAATATCGAAATACACGGACGTAACGGATATCTGATTGGAGGATTCGTAAGGGCAGGTAATCTGATATCGGCGAAGACAATAGGTTCTGATATGGGAACAAATACAATTATCGGTGTTGGATCAGATCCTGAACTTTTAATTGAACTGGACAATATAATGAAACAGATAAATAAAGAATCCAAGGACAAAGCACAGTTATCCCAGCTGATATCGCTCCTCAGGAGAAAACAGGACACTGAGGGAAAGCTTGAACCGGATAAGGTAGAAATGCTTCAGAAAGCAATGAAAAATATGATACTTTTAGATAATTCGATTAACAAGCAGAAGAACGAATATAATGCTAAATCAGAGCTGCTTGTTGAGAATAAGGATGCCAGGATTAAGGTAAACGGAAGTATCTATCCGGGTGTAAAGATAGAAATAGGGGATATAAGTCTTTTTATACGGGACAAGAATAATTTCTGTCAATATGTACTCAAAGACGGTGAGGTAACAAGAATTAATTTGTAATCAGAAGGCGGCGATTGTATGAGACCATTGGAATTTAACATGAATGTCGGAAGAACACAGGATATTTCACCGATAAAACAGGCACAGGAAGAGAAACCTGTCATTATGCAGCAGCAGATAATCAACAGCAATGAGAAGGCTGCTGAGGTTAAGCAACAGCGTGTATATCAAAAACAGGATAAGGATATGGATTCTGAATATGACGCCAGTAAGGAAGGCTTTGGAGCGGAATATCAGGATAACCGCAAGAAACATAATAAGAATAAAGATGAAGAAGACGGACAGGTTAAGGTTAAAGGACATGCCGTTTTTGATATCAGAATATAGGAGATACCGGATATGACAGGCATAGAAGTTATATTGTTAATAATCGGCGCAATGATATTTGCGGCAAGTTTTATTTTTACATCCAAGTCAGATACACCGAAAAATGCCGAAATCAGACTCAGTGACAAGCAGAAGGAAGATATTAAGAATCAGATTATGACGGTTTTTGATGAGCAGATGGAAAATCTTTCTGAGCAGACAGAGATAAAGCTTGATAAATTGTCCAACGAGAAAATAATGGAAATGAACGATTATTCCGAGACAATTTTAGGTGAGATTAATCGTAATCATAATGAAGTAATGTTTCTATATGATATGCTTAACGAGAAGAAAAAAGAAATCAATAATACTGTCAGGGATTTGAATGTTGTCAAGAAAGAAATCAAAGAAGAGACAAAACAACCGCGTCAAAAGACCCGACAGGAGACTGTTCTTGACCAGTTGGATGCCGTTTCTGAGTCAGTTGCAGACGAAACTGGTGCAGATGTATCTGCTTTTGATGAACAACCTAAGAAAAAGAGAGCAGGCAACGCAAAGACGGCAGCTTCTCGCGCGCGCAATACGGTTAAAAAAGAAACAGAACGCAAAGATAATAAAGATATAACTGTTTTTGAAAACGGTAACAATAATGAGAAAATCCTTGAGATGAGCAGAGCTGGCAAATCCAATATGGAGATTGCCAAAACTCTCGGAATAGGAACAGGAGAAGTAAAGCTTGTTGTTGACCTTTTTAAGGGAGGCAGGTAGGCTATGAAACTTAAATATTATTTAAGAGGACTTGGGATTGGGATTCTTGTTACGGCAGCAATTTTAACAATAGTTTATCATACCAAAGGAAGTATGAGCGATTCGCAGATTATGAAGCGTGCTGCACAACTCGGAATGGTAATGGCATCAACCGAGGATGATACATTATTTGCGCAGACAACACAAGTCGATACGACAATCGAAGAAACGGGGACAATAAGCGTTGAAGAGACTACGACAGTAGTGGAGACAACAGAAGCAGTAACGGAGGCATCGACAGAAAAGCCGACGGAAGCACCAACGGAGGCACCTACAGAACCGGCGGCTGCGGAGGCAGTTCTTACGATTTCGCCGGGAATGTATTCTGAATCGGTGTCAGCCGAACTTGTGCGTCTCGGAATAATTACCAACCAGAAAGAATTTAATTCCTACCTTGTAAACAACGGATATGCCGAATGTATCCAGACAGGTGATTTTAAAATAAAGGCAGATATGTCATATGATGAAATTGCAAGAATAATAACAAAATAATAAAAATAACGCTTTCGCAATACATTGACTGTATAGCGAAAGCGTTTTTGATTTAAATTCTTAACAGATTTATCTGTCTTTCTTATTCTTATTTTCAAGTTCTTTCATTGCACGAACCTTAAGTGAGAGACCGAAGAGGTTGATGAAACCTTCTGCATCATGGTGGTCATATAAATCACCGGTTGTGAATGAAGCAATCGATTCATTGTAAAGTGAATAAGGTGAAGTTGTTCCGGCTTTAATGATATTACCCTTGTAAAGCTTAAACTTAACTTCTCCGGTAACGTATTCCTGTGTAGACTCAATGAAGGCCTGAATAGCGGCGCGTAATGGTGTGAACCACTTGCCTTCATAGATAACCTGTGCAAACTTGTTGGCCATATCCATCTTCATTGTAGTAGTATCGCGGTCAAGAATAAGCTCTTCAAGCTGCTGGTGTGCTTCATAAAGGATTGTTCCGCCAGGTGTTTCATATACACCACGGGACTTCATACCTACTACACGGTTCTCTACTATATCAACAATACCGATTCCATGTTTACCACCGAGCGCGTTAAGTTCTCTTATAATATCAGATACTTTCATCTTCTTGCCGTTGACAGAAGTAGGAACACCTTTTTCAAATGTCATGGTTACATATTCGCCTTCATCCGGAGCATCCTCAGGAGTAACACCGAGAACGAGAAGGTGCTTGTAATTAGGCTCGTTAGCCGGATCTTCAAGCTCAAGACCTTCGTGGCTGATGTGCCATATATTACGATCACGGCTGTAACTTGAATCAGGTGAGAATGGAAGATGTATTCCATGCTGTCTGCAATATTCAATCTCATCTTCACGTGATTTTAATGTCCACTTATCATTTCTCCAAGGAGCAATAATCTTAATGTCCGGAGCAAGAGCTTTAATTGTAAGTTCGAAACGAATCTGATCATTACCCTTACCTGTTGCACCATGGCAGATAGCAGTAGCGCCTTCTTTACGGGCAATCTCTACAAGTCTCTTGGCAATGACAGGTCTTGCCATTGATGTACCGAGAAGATATTTGTTCTCATATACGGCATGAGCCTGTACGCAAGGAACGATGAAATCATCACAGAATTCATCAGTGAGATCCTCAATGTATAATTTAGATGCGCCACAGGAAATAGCTCTTTCCTGAAGGCCGTCAAGTTCGTCCCCCTGTCCGCAGTCTGCGCATACACAGATTACTTCATAGTCAAAATTCTCTTTAAGCCATGGAATAATAGCTGTGGTATCAAGACCGCCTGAGTAGGCAAGAATGACTTTTTCTTTCATATTAAATGTCCTCCTGAGTGTTTTGTGTTTTTTAACTAGGAATAATATACATCATATGTAAGATTTATGCAATATCTATTTTGAAATATGTATAAAAATAAAAATATACTTGCATAATATGCATAAAGTGTGTATAATTATGAAAATAAGAAAAGTCTTTACACAATCCGGTGATAGTAATATTATCATTATAGTAAATACCGCCGGATCAGGGCCGGTTTTTATATGGAGGAAATTATGATAAAAGCAGGAATAATCGGAGCTACCGGATATGCCGGTAATGAATTGGTAAGAATACTTCTCGGACATAAGGACGTTGAGATTGTGTGGTACGGTTCAAGAAGCTATGTCGGAGAAGATTATGCAGGAATCTACCGTAATATGTTTAAACTCGTTGATGCCAAATGTATGGATGATAATATGCAGACACTTGCGGATGAGGCAGATGTTATTTTCACCGCTACACCGCAGGGATATTGTGCATCGGTTGTTAACGAAGATATTCTATCCAGAACCAGGGTGATTGACCTGAGTGCGGATTACAGAATTAAAGATGTGGCGATATATGAGAAATGGTATAAAATAGAACATAAGAGCCCGGAACTTATTAAAAAGGCAGTTTACGGACTCTGTGAGATAAACAGAGAAGATATTAAGAACACAAGGCTTTTAGCCAACCCGGGATGTTACACGACCTGTTCGATACTCACAGCATATCCGCTTGTGAAGGAAGGTATTATCGACCCGAACACATTGATCGTAGATGCCAAGTCCGGAACATCCGGAGCCGGAAGAGGAGCTAAGACGGACAATCTTTTCTGCGAAGTCAATGAGAATATTAAAGCATACGGTGTTCTTACACACAGGCATACACCGGAAATAGAAGAACAGCTTGGATATGCCTGTGGCAATGATGTTAAGATTATCTTTACACCTCATCTTGTGCCGATGAACAGAGGCATTCTTGTTACGGAATATGCCAATCTGACGAAGAATGTTACATATGATGAGGTTCGCGCGGCATATGAGAAATATTACGGGAATGAATATTTTATCAGACTTCTTCCGAAGGATGAATGTCCGCAGACCAAATGGGTTGAAGGAAGTAATTTTGTTGATATTGGATTTAAGATTGATGAGAGAACGGGCCGTATTGTTATGATGGGCGCGCTTGATAATATTGTTAAAGGTGCGGCAGGACAGGCAGTTCAGAATATGAATCTTATGTTTGGACTTGATGAAAAAGAGGGCCTTATGATGGCTCCGATGTTCCCATAGAAGAAAGGATGGTTATGCGAAATGATAAAAGGAATTAAGGGCGGTGTATGCGCTGCCAGGGGATTTAAGGCTAACGGACTTAATGCCGGAATCAAAAATAATACCAAAAAGGATATGGCGCTTGTATACAGCGAGAAACCTTGTGCGGCAGCCGGAACATTTACAACCAACCGTGTTAAGGCAGCACCTGTTAAATGGGATTATAAGCTGGTACATGAATCGGATTACGTACAGGCTGTTGTTGTAAACAGCGGTGTTGCGAATGCAGCTACCGGTGAAGAAGGAATGAAATGCTGCATGGAAATGTCGGAAAACATGGGTAAGGCATTGGGCATACCTGCAGAAGCTGTGTTGGTTGCATCAACAGGAGTTATAGGCAGACAGCTTCCGATGGATATAATTAATGCCGGAATAGCAAAACTTCCGGAGAATATGGCAGCAGATGAAGAACATGCAGCACTTGCCGCCCAGGCCATTATGACGACCGATACACATTCCAAACAGGTTGCGGTCCGGATAGACATTGACGGTGTGCCGGTTACCATAGGCGGTATGTGTAAAGGCTCCGGAATGATACACCCGAATATGTGCACAATGTTATGCTTTATTACAACTGATTGCGCTATAGATAAGAATCTGTTACAGAAAGCCTTAAGTGCCGGAATAGATGAGACATTCAATATGATTTCTGTTGACGGTGATACATCAACCAATGATACGGTTCTTGTACTTGCAAACGGAATGGCCGGCAATAAGCCGATAACAGAAGAAGATGAGAATTATAAGAAATTTTACGATGCATTATACTACATTAATGAAGAGCTTTCAAAGCTTATAGCCGGGGATGGGGAAGGATGTACCTGCCTTTTTGAAGTGAGAATCGTAAATGCACCGACCAAGGAAGATGCGAAAACTCTTGCCAAATCGGTTATCACATCAAGCCTTACCAAGGCTGCTATTTACGGACATGATGCCAACTGGGGAAGGATTCTCTGTGCAATGGGATACTCAGGCGCGGAATTTGATCCGGATAAGGTTGATTTATATTTTGAAAGCGAAGCGGGCAGACTTATGATTGCCAAAGCAGGCGTGCAGACGGATTACAGCGAAGAGAAAGCCAGTGAGATTCTTTCCAAAGACCATGTTATAGCTACATGTGACTGTAACTGCGGAGATGCACACGCGACAGCATACGGCTGTGATCTTACACATGAATATGTAAGCATTAATGCGGACTACAGATCTTAATAAACAGGAGTGAAGAAAATGATAAATCTTGATACGGAATTAATGAAAGCGGAGGTTCTTATAGAGGCTCTCCCATATATACAGAAATTTAACCGTAAAATAATTGTTGTGAAATACGGCGGAAGTGCAATGGTAGATGAGGCACTTAAACGTAAAGTTATTGAAGATGTTGTATTGCTTAAACTTGTAGGTTTTAAACCGATTATTGTACATGGAGGCGGCAAAGAAATCAGCAAGTGGGTTGATAAGGCAGGGATGGAAACGCATTTTGTCAACGGCCTGAGGGTCACGGATGAGCCTACCATGGAAATTGCAGAAATGGTACTTAACCGTGTCAATAAAAGCCTTGTGAATCTTGTGGAAGAGCTTGGTGTGAAAGCTGTCGGAATAAGCGGTAAGGATGGCGGCATGATAAAAGTTGATAAGAAACTGTCGCAGGGACAGGACATTGGATTTGTCGGTGAAGTCAAAGCTGTTAATCCAGAGGTTATACTTACACTTCTCGAAAATGATTTTATTCCGGTTATATGTCCTATAGGGACGGATGATGAATATAACACATACAACATCAATGCGGACGATGCGGCATGTGCCATAGCCAAAGCCGTTAAAGCCGAGAAACTTGCTTTCCTTACGGATATTGAAGGTGTATACAGGGATAAAGATGACCCTGAGACGCTTATCTCGGAGCTCAGTCTTGATGATGCAAGAGAGCTTATAGGAGACGGCTGTATCGGCGGTGGAATGCTTCCTAAACTTAATAATTGTATTAATGCAATAGAGGAGGGTGTTTCAAGAGTCCATATTCTTGACGGAAGAATACCACACTGCCTTCTTCTCGAAATCTTTACCAATAAAGGTATCGGAACGGCGATAATAGATAAAGGAGCTGAGAGATTTTATGTCACAGACAAGTAAAATAATAGATAAAGTTGAAGCCAATGTGATTCATACATACAACAGATATCAGGTCGCACTTGAAAAGGGCGACGGAGTGTATCTTTATGATGCCGAAGGAAAGAAATATCTTGATTTTGGCTCCGGTATAGGTGTTTTTGCACTTGGATATAATAATAAAGAGTATAATGATGCCGTCAAAGCACAGGTGGACAAACTTGTCCATACATCAAATTACTTTTATAATGAGCCGGCAGCGGCTGCAAGTGAGAAACTTGTTAAGGCAACAGGTCTTTCAAAGGTATTTTTCACAAATAGCGGTGCAGAATCAATAGAAGGGGCACTTAAGCTTGCCAAAAAATACGGAAACCGTACCGGAAGAACAGAAATAATAGCCATGGAGCATTCTTTCCACGGAAGGACTATAGGATCATTATCGGTTACAGGTACAGAGCATTACAGGGAGCCGTTTGAACCTCTGATGCCGGGTGTGCATTTTGCTAAGTATAATGACTTTGAAAGTGTTAAAGACTTGGTAAATGACAGAACATGTGCTATAATAATGGAAACTGTTCAGGGAGAGGGCGGAATACATCCGGCCTCCGAAGAATTTATTAAGAGTGTCAGGGCACTTTGTGATGAGAAAGATATTGTCCTCATCCTTGATGAAGTACAGTGCGGAATGGGCCGCAGCGGCGCCATGTATGCATATCAGAAATATGGCATCATGCCGGATATACTGACAACTGCCAAAGCACTCGGATGCGGTGTGCCTATTGGAGCTTTTGCAGCATCGGAGAAATTTGCATGTGTACTCGAAGCAGGTGACCATGGAACAACATATGGTGGTAATCCGTTGGCATGTGCGGCGGCTGCCAAGGTTTTCGATATTTTTGAACAGGATAATATACTTGATAATGTCAATATTGTTGGTGAATATTTATATGAGCGCCTTGAGGATGTTAAGAACAGATATCCTCAGATTGTTGACCACAGAGGAATAGGCCTTATTCAGGGACTTGAATTTGATGCGCCTGTAGGATCTGTTATCGGTAAAATGCTTGATAACGGGCTTATTACTTTTGCTGCAGGATCTAATGTTATCAGATTTATTCCGCCTCTTATAATCACGAAAGAGAATGTTGACGAGATGATAGAGAAGTTGGAGTCGTGTCTGTAGGATGATATTTCCTGCATAGCGGCAGGAAGGATTATATATGAGAAGACGAATAGCACTTATGTTTGCGGGCATTGCAATAATGATGCCTTTATTGGCGGGCTGTAAGGTAGAATATGCAGAAAATATGACATCTGCCGAAAATACAGAAGAGACGCAGCCGGCCGATAAGGTAATCAGGGTAAGATACAGTGATGGTAAATATACGGAATATCTGAGATATTGTGAGGCAGAATATGAGAAAAACAACAAAGACATTGATATTGTGCCGGAACTTGTGTCTTCAGATGATTATGTAAACAATATTAATAATGATTCCGCTGCCGCAGAGAACGTTCCGGATGTGTATATGGCAGTTAACAGCGATCTTGGTACACTTTACCTGGCCGGTCTGGCGTATAAGAACACATCGGATAAGTTTACTTCCGAAAATTATTGTGATGTGGCAATCAATTCATGTTCATACAACGGAACACTGGTTGCATATCCGTTATCGTACAAAACAAGTTTTCTTCTGTACAATACTAAATATCTTACAGAAAATGATGTTGCAAGTTTTGCTGCAATGGAGACATATTCCGAGAATGCGGATTTCTTTTCGTCGGAGGAGAGTGCGGCAGTAGAGTCTGTTTTCAGATGCGAGATTAATGATTTGTTTACTAATTATGCATTTGTATCACCGGGACTTTCAATCGGAGGCAGGAACGGCGATGACGCATCATCTTTCAGCATATATAATGAAACAACAGAGGCGGCTTCGAAGGAATATCTGTCGCTTATAGATTATTTCAGTATAAGTGCCAGGAACACATATAACGGATGTATGAAGAAGTTTCTGGCGGGAAAATTTCTCTCGGTAATAGCCACGACGGATTCACTGTCAACTATTGCTGACGGCAAGATAGCATGTGCAGCGGCCGCTTTTCCGGATTATAACAGCAAGCTTTTAACCAGACCGCTTTCTATAACGACGGCACTTGTTGTCAATCCTTATTCAAAGAATGTGACAGACGCATCAAAATTTGCGGAATTTGCCACATCGGAACTGGCAGGAGAATTGTATTCATACACGGGTATGCTTTCGACGCATAAGAATATTGAATATGATGAGGAATATCTTTCACAGATATATGATTCATATGCCAAGTCAGCTCCGAAGAACAAACTTGTGTATGGCGAACAGGTATATCCGTTACTGGAAATTGCCTTGCATAATATAGTTAATGGTGATGATATTAAAGAACAGCTCACAAGTGTGGACGATTATATGAAAAAACAGTTAAATTAATATAATGCATTAATCCTTCCGGATTGGATATACTAATAGTAATCAATTCGGGAGGATTTTTGACTATGTGGGGTTATCTGATTGCACTTTTGTCAGGATTACTTATGAGCGTGCAGGGAGTAATGAATACGGGAGTTACGAAACAGACGAGTATATGGGTTTCAGCCGGATTCGTACAGCTTAGTGCATTTGTCATATGTGTTATAGCATGGCTTGTAACAGGGCGCGAAAGCATTGCCCAGATTACGCAGGTCACACCGAAATACATGCTGCTTGGCGGCGTGATTGGTGCATTTATAACTATTACCGTAATCAAAAGCATGGAGATTTTAGGTCCGGCCAAATCGGTAATGCTTATTGTTATTATGCAGATTGTTTCGGCTTATCTGATTGAACTCATGGGAATACTTGGAACAAAAAAAGTTGATTTTTCATGGGGAAAAGTAATTGGTGCACTTGTCAGCATTGTCGGAATTGTAATTTTCTGCATGTGTGGAAAAGATGTTGGACAAAATTAATAAAAGTGGTTGTATTTGCCGGCTTAATTGGTTAAAATAAAAGTATGCATAAAGGGGCCTTATGTAGATAAGGAGTTAATATGCTTAAGAACAAGAAAATACTATATACAGTCATAGGTATCTGTGTGATTCTTTCAGGAATTTTCTATTATATAGGGAGATCCGGAGAAAATACCAGTGCTGTATATAATAACAAAGAGCAGACGAAAGCAGAACTTGTCACGGTGGTGTCAGATAAAGAACAGGATACTACCAGTGAGGTTTGTGTATATGTATGCGGATATGTGAATTCTCCCGGCGTTTATTATATAAGAAACGGAGCGAGGGTTGCAGATGCTGTTGAGGCAGCAGGGGGAATTGCGGAAGGTGCATATCCGGATATACTTAACCTTGCAGATATGGTAACTGACGGTCAGCGCATATATGTGCCGGCCATAGGCGAGACAGATAATGCAATGCCGGATGTACAGGATGGCAGAAGTGACCTGGTTAATATTAATACAGCGGATGTGTCACAGCTTACCACACTGCCCGGTATAGGCGAATCGAGGGCAACAAGTATAATTGCATACCGTGAGGAGAACGGTGCATACGGTACGATCGAGGATATCATGAATGTTTCGGGCATTAAGGAGGCTGCTTTTTCCAAAATAAAAGACTATATCTGTGTGTGACATTTGAGAAAGGGAAATTATGAACAGAGTATTGGTCGTAGATGACGAGATTGCTATAGTTAAAGGCATCAGTAAAATTCTCGAGAGTAATGATATGGAAGTTGACAGCGCCTACGATGGTGGGGAAGCTCTTAGAATGATAAAGGACAATGAATATGATGCAGTGGTTCTGGATGTAATGCTTCCGGTACTTGACGGATTTGAAGTATGCAGACTTGTAAGGGCATTTTCGGAAGTTCCGATAATTATGGTAACCGCAAGGCAGGAAGAGGATGATACGGTAACAGGGCTGGACTGCGGTGCAGACGATTATATGGTTAAACCATACAAAGGCCGTGAGCTTGCTGCCAGGATCAAAGCTATCATAAGACGTAAGTCACTGTCCGGAAAGCGCAATTCCGTAAATAATGAACGTGTATTTACAAGCGGAGATCTCAGAATAGATATGGACAGCCGTAAATTCACAATTAAAGGAACACCTGTTGAGCTTACGTCCAAGGAATTTGATCTGATTTTTTACCTGGCGGAAAACAAGGGCAAAGTGTATTCAAGGGAAAAACTATTAAACGTCATCTGGGGATTTGATTTTCCGGGCGACGCACGGACCGTGGATGTACATGTCAGAAGAATCAGGGAAAAAATAGAAACTGATCCGTCGAAACCGAGATACATAAAGACTAAATGGGGCATCGGATATTATTTTGAATGATGTATTGATGTGAGAATAGGGTAAGGATATGGCATTTGACAGGATAAAGATGCCGGACATACGTAAATATTTTAAGAAGAACAAGTCTGGCAGACCTAAATTTAAATTAAACAGTATCTTTAATCTCAGATTTGTGCTTATATTGGTAATAATTGCTGCGATAATGATCCCGCTGTGCTTAGGAGGAATAATTATTGCTAAAAGTTACGCAAAGAAGGCAATGGAAGATATTATAATAGAAGTCAAAGGACAGGGAAATCTTCTTGCGGCCGATATAGCTTCCAGTTCGTATGTGAACACTCTTAATTCCCAGATTGTTGATGCTGAACTTGATCAGATGACATATACATATTCGGCACGTATTCTTATAGTAAACGACAATGGGATTATAGTTAAAGATACATATGACTATGAGACGGGTAAAATAATTATAAGTGAACAGATATTGTCAGCACTCAAAGGTAATGTAAGTGATAAATACGATACCAGGACCGGAGTGGCCGATATTTCACTGCCAATATATAATGAGGATAATGATGCATCTATTATTGGTGTAATTAATATTACGATGACATATGGCAAGGTTGTTGATATGACAACATATATCAAGGGCATTATAGTAACGATAATACTTGTTGCAGCAATGATTGCCATCGTATGCGCTTTTCTTGTATCCAATGTAATCGTAAGACCATTAGGAAAACTTAGCGGTTCGATTGATTTTGTCACAGATGGAGCCAAAGCCAGACAGATTGAAGAGAAGAGTTTCTATGAATATAGAAAAATAGCCTGTTCTGTAAACCGGATGCTGGACAAGATTAAGGTGGTGGATGATTCAAGGGAAGAATTTGTGGCAAATGTTTCACATGAGTTAAAGACACCTATGGCATCAATGCGTGTACTTGCCGAGGCGTTACTTTCCATGGATGATGCACCGGTTGAGACTTACAGGGAATTTATGGATGATATCGTAAGCGAAATAGACAGGGAGAATGAGATAATAAATGATCTGCTGACACTTGTCAAAGCTGACAGATCGGATGCTGAACTGAATATTTCAACCGTGAATGTCAATGAGCTTGTCGAACATGTCCTCAAAAGACTGAATCCGATTGCGGAATCGAAAGACGTTGAGCTTATTATGGAGAGCTTCAGGCCGTTTGCCGCAGAAATAGACGAAGTCAAAATGACACTTGCAATTACTAATATAATTGAAAATGCCATTAAGTATAACCGCACAAACGGTTCTGTACGTGTTTCGGTCAATGCTGACCATAAGTATTTTTATATTACGGTAACAGATACCGGAATAGGAATTCCGAAAGAATATATTGACCGTGTTTTCGACAGATTCTACAGAGTTGACAAGGCTAGATCGAGAGAAACCGGTGGAACAGGACTGGGATTATCTATAACCAGAAGTATAATAATTATGCATAAGGGAAGTATTAAACTTTACAGTAAGGAAAATGAAGGAACGACATTTACGATACGTGTTCCGCTTAACCATGGACAGACCGGAGGTGATTTACTGTGATCAGGCTTAAGAGAGCGTTTGTTATTTGTATGGCTGTTATGCTTGGAACTATCTGCGCGGCAGGCTGTGCATCCGATGAGAAAAAGGAAGACAGTAAACTTCCGGGATATGTGGTGTATACTGCGAACAGCAGCGGAACCGGACTTGATTCCGAGAGATACGAGATAATAGAGACGGAAGCGGATGATGTAATTAACAGATTATATAAGCTTGTGTCAAGATCTACCGACCGTGGAGTTTCAGGTATATATGCGCAGCTGTCAAGGCGACCGGATTTTACTGTCAGCAGCAGAGTCCTTTATGTTGATTTACCCGAAAGCTATAATAACATGAATAATGTTGACAGAATCCTTTTAAGGGCATCAATTGTCAAAACAATGATTCAGCTGGAAGAGATAGATTATGTGACATTTAACATAGACAATAAGCCTTTGACCATGTATGCCGGAATAGGTAATGACATTAACACTGCTGCCGGTTACACCCTTCTTAACGAGAATAATTTTGTAGATTCGGAGTTAAATGCATATGACATGCTTGAACGAAGAGAAATGGTTCTGTATTATGCGGATGCAGATGGCACCGGTCTTGTCGGAGAGCGTGGGTATGTATCATATAACAAGAATATGCCGATTGAACAGGTGATAGTTGAGAAACTCATTGAAGGTCCGGATATAAGTGCCGCACAGCGTTCTCTTCCGAACGGAATAAAGCTATTAGGCATTTCGACAAAGGAAGGCGTATGTTATGTGAATCTGAGTGAAGCCTTTCTGGATACAATGACCGATGTATCAGCAGAGGCAACATTGTTTTCAATAGTGAATTCCTTGTGTGGAGTTGATAGTATCAAGAAGGTGCAGATACTGGTCAACGGAAATAAAACGGATAATTTCAGGGAAAAATATCCTCTTTCCAACTTATATGAAAGAAATTTGGATCTGGTATCTGCTGTTTATATCAATTAAACAGGAAGTGATTATATTAAAAGACCGTTAACAGGCGCGCTTGTTTTCATGCTGGCAGGAATATTGCTGTATGAAACAGGCGCAGCCGTATTTCCTGCGGTTTTCGTTACCGCAGCATTTCTGTACTTTATTCTTAAAGTCAAATCAGGAAAAATGCATTATTTATATCTTATTTTTCCAATTATAACTATTATATCGTTTATGATGCGCAAATCATTTGACTCAGAGAGTCTGTTCCTTGAGAATTTGAAAGCGGACGGTGGTAAAATTTTATGTCAGCTTGAAGGGAGTGTTGATTTAGTTAAGGAGAGCAGCAACGGATATAAAATCTTTCTTCAGGATGTGACGGTAACGTTAGATGGGACTGAGTGCCGGACAGAAAATTGTATTGTGTATTCGGAAGACAAATATCTGAAACGTGACAGGCTAAAAATTTCAGGTAAAGCGGCTGCATTTAAAAGCGCATCTAATCCGGGTGAATTTGATCTGGAGAAATATTACGCCACCTTAAAAATAAAATATGCTGTATATGCATCCCGGATAACCAAATCAGCCGGGTCGGATGTATTTATATACAGTCTTGCGGATCGTATATCCGATAAAGCCGACAACATTTTACATAATATAACAGACACTGCGACAGCATCGGTCTTTGGAGCGATGATTCTTGGACGCAGGGAGTCAATTGATACGGATATGTCGGATTTATTTACGGCATGTGGGATAGGCCATATTCTTGCAATATCCGGTGTTAAGACTCTAAAGTTGGATATCCCCCTAGTGCCTGAAATCCGCATAAACTGGGCATTTGTGCCACTACATATCGCTATAATTTACATTCTAAAACTGTGCTTAGACGAGGAAATTATTCCTCGTTGTCGTTTCCCTTGTTCAAGGGGGTATTTCAAAAAATGTATAAATTGGCAAAATAAGAAATCATTCAGCGTAAGTCAATCTTATCGCAAAAGTCTAAAAAATCAGCAAAAGGAGAAGTAGTCTATGGCATATAAAAAATATAGGGAAATGAAAGTTTACGAAGCAAGCGGATACCAGTACAAGCGGACACCGAGTATTGTACTTAAAGGGCAGTGGCTGTCGGAGTTGGGATTTGACATCGGAGAGCAGATTGAGGTGAAGTGCGAGGATGGGCGTTTGATTATAACTAAAGCAAACGAAATATGGACATAATGGTCTGATTGACGCTCTGTTATGCAGATGTTATAATAAAAACCTAGGAAACTAAATAAAAGTGGGTCTGATTGATGGTAATAATTACATTTACATTAGAAGCTTTTGGCAATTTTTATGAAAAGTTTTGTCAATCATGTTTGCCCCACATTGCATATAATATAGATATTAATTTGGAGGAGATGACTCTATGTTTTATTTAAGTACGGAAACTATTGAGAAAGCATATAATGCCTTAACATCTGTAGAGCTGGAAGATCAGGGTGCGAATGCAATGTTTTATTTTTTGATTTTAAAAGCATGTGGCATAAATCGTATTAGTTACGAGACACCTAACTTTTCAGAAAAGAAGGGATTCTATTATGCATCACGTATTAGTTCATTATTTGCACCAACTGAGAAGCAACCTAAAAAGTATGGATTTTTAAACCCATTTACGATGAAGTCCTGGCCAGTACAGCCTATCTCAGAACCTTTAAAAAACTGGGTGGGCGCGAGACTGAAAAATAATATTTGCGGTGGTGGTATGCAGTGGAGAAATTTTATTGATATGGATACCCATACTGCTGAAATAAAAATAAAATTTAAATTTTACCTTTGCGCAATTTTTGGTACAATATTATATAAGAAAACAGGTGAGGTAATTATGGGAAAAATTATTAAACTATTAATTATACTGGCAG